>Ga0081455_10000098_pt1 | contig 95177 bp, 87 predicted proteins | sample TabmetS3T2R1_FD_70207 | JGI IMG/M metagenome (GOLD analysis project Ga0081455, IMG submission 70207) | Tabebuia heterophylla rhizosphere microbial communities from the University of Puerto Rico - S3T2R1 | ecosystem: Host-associated > Plants > Roots > Rhizosphere ... | reverse complement strand
GCATGTAGCCGAAGATCTGGCCAGGCGTCGGCGGCTCCATGGGCAGATGAGAAATCGCCACGCCGGCCGCGCGCCGTGCACGCACACCGATGATGAGCACGCGGTCTGCGCCCAGATGCACGGCCGGGCTCAACGGATTCATCTGGCGCATGGCACCGTCGCCGAAGTGCTCTTCGCCGAGCTGCATCGGCGGAAACAGCAGCGGGATCGCGACGCTGGCCATCAAGTGATCGAGTGTCAGGGGCGCGCGCCGCCCGATGCGCTGGGCTCGCGACCAATCTTTCAGACTGTCCTGCCCGTCGTAGAACGCCACCGACTGTCCGGTCACGTAGCTCGTCGCGCACAGCGCGAGCGCTCGCAGATGACCGCGCTCGATGTTCTTGTGCACGCCCCGGAAATCCACCTTCTTGCTCAACAGCTCCCGCAGCGGGCTGTTGTCGAGGATGGACTTCGGCGGCAACAGCAGAATGCCGCCCGAGATCAGCGACAGCACCCAATGGCAGCCCGAGCGCAGCATGTGCCCCGGATCGACGCGGAACACCTGATGGGCGTGGAAGTTCGCCCACACCTCTTCGAGTCCCACGATCGCGCGCCGCCAGTGCGACGCCTCGGCGGCCAGCACGCTCGCGGCAACCGCGCCGGCGGAGGTGCCGACGATCACCTGAAACGGATTGCGCCCGCGCGGATAGATTTCCGCCAGCGCCCGCAGAACCCCGATCTGATACGCCGAGCGCGAGCCACCTCCGGTGAGCACCAGCGCGAGAACCGGGCGCTTCTCGCGCCGGCGTTGAGGTTGAGGGACCGAATCGTTCATCGCCTACAGTATCGGACCTTCCGAGCCGCGGAACCGTTCGTCATTCGACACCGCCGACGACCGGATCGCGTCGAGGGGACTGTTACAATCGCGTCATGGTGACCTGCCGGCTCGCGTCGACCCGCCTCTTCGCATCGATATGCGCGCTTGCATTGGCGGCGGCGGCCGCTGCGAACGCGTGGAGCGAACCGGCGCTCGGCGCACCAGCACCCGCGTTCCGCCTCCCCGATCAGAACGGCAAGCCTGTGAGCCTCGCAGACCAGCGGGGCAAATGGGTCGTGCTGTATTTCTACGCGAAGGACAACACGCCGGGCTGCACCACCGAAGCGTCCGAGTTCCGCGACACTGCCGCGGCGTTCAAAGACCTCAACGCGGTGATTCTCGGCATCAGTGTGGATGGTGTCGAGTCGCACAGGTCGTTCGCGGGCGAGCATCGCCTGCCCTTCCCGATCCTGGCCGACAGCGACAAGCAGGTCGTGCGGCAGTACGGCGTTCTGCATCGGCCGCTCGGGCTCATGGATCTCGCGCGGCGCGAGACGTTCATCGTCGATCCGCAGGGCATCGTCGTGAAGCACTATCAGAACGTCGATCCGGCTGGTCATTCGAAGCAGGTGCTGGCGGACCTCAAGGCGCTGCAGGCTGCGGTTCGTCCGGCGCCGTTGCGCTGAGGGCTGAAGCGGAACGGGCGAGCGGCCGCTTGAGTTCCCGCATGGCTGCATCGAGTCCCTCCAACGTCAACGGGAACATCCGCTCCCCGATCAACTCTCGCGTGATCCGCACCGAGGGTGTGTAGTCCCACCGCTCGCGCGGCTCCGGATTCAGCCAGACGAGGCGCGGAAACACGGCCGTCAGCCGCTGCATCCAGACCGCGCCCGCCTCGGCGTTCCAATGCTCGATGCTGCCGCCGGGCTGCGTGATTTCCCAGGGACTCATCGTCGCGTCGCCGACGAAGATCGCGCGGTAGTCCTTACTGTACGTGCGCAGGACGCTGACTGTGGGCGTGGTCTGCGAATGGCGCCGGCGGTTGTCTTTCCACAGCCGTTCGTACGGGAAATTGTGGAAATAGAAGTGTTCGAGATGTTTCAGCTCGCCGCGCGCCGCGGAGAACAGCTCCTCGCACACGCGGATGTGCCCATCCATCGAGCCGCCGACATCGAGGAACAGCAGCACTTTCACGGCATTTCGCCGCTCCGGCACCAGCTTCAGATCGAGCAGGCCGGCATTGCGCGCCGTCGCGGAGATGGTGCCATCGAGGTCGAGCTGATCGGCCGCGCCCTCGCGCGCGAAACGGCGCAGGCGACGTAGCGCGAGCTTCATGTTGCGCGTGCCGAGCTCCACCGTGTCGTCGAAGTTGCGGTACTCGCGCGCGTCCCACACCTTCGCGGCGCGACGATTGCGCGATTTACCCTGACCGATGCGGATGCCTTCGGGATTGAAACCCTGCGCTCCGAACGGTGAGGTACCGGCCGTGCCGATCCATTTGTTGCCGCCTTCGTGGCGCTCTTGCTGCTCGCGCAGGCGCGCGCGCAGCGTCTCCATGAGTTGCTCCCAGCCGCCGAGCGACTCGATGCGCTCCTTCTCCTCGTCCGTCAACGTGCGCTCGGCGAGGGCCTTCAGCCAGTCCGCCGGCACCTCGGCAAGGAGCTTCGCGAAGAGCCGCTCGGCGCCCTCGAAGGTCGCGGCGAAGACGCGATCGAAGCGATCGTAGTGGCGCTCGTCTTTCACGAGGCATACGCGCGCGAAGTAGTAGAAGTCTTTTGCGGAGATCCACACGAGGCGCTCTTTCAGTCCTTCGAGCAGCGTGAGGAACTCGGTCACGGTGACCGGCACACCGGCGGTTCGCAGATCGAAGAAGAACCGGGTGAGCATCGCGCGCTCAGCGTCCCCTGCGATGGAGGAACGCGATCTGCTCGAACAGGTGAACGTCTTGCTCGTTCTTCAGCAGCGCACCGTAGAGCGGCGGCAGGACTTTCTTCGGATCGTCGGTGCGCAAGGCCTCCGGCGGAATCTGTTCGGCGACGAGGAGCTTCACCCAATCGAGCAGCTCCGAAGTCGAGGGCTTCTTGCGCAGCCCCGGCGCTTCGCGCAGCTTGAAAAACGCCGTCAGCGCTTCGGCCAGCAAGTCCTTACGCAAGCCCGGATAGTGCACGTCGACGATGCGCGTCATCGTCTCTTCGTCCGGGAAGCGGATGTAGTGGAAGAAGCAGCGGCGCAGGAACGCGTCCGGCAGCTCCTTCTCGTTGTTGCTCGTGATGACGATGATCGGCCGATGGCGCGCGCGCACGAGCTGGCGCGTCTCGTAGACGTAGAACTCCATGCGATCCAGCTCGCGCAAGAGGTCGTTCGGGAATTCGATGTCCGCCTTGTCGATTTCGTCGATCAGCAGCACCGGCTGCACGTCGGACTCGAACGCTTCCCAGAGCTTGCCCTTGACGATGTAGTTCGCGATGTCGTGCACGCGCGGATCGCCGAGCTGCGAATCACGCAGGCGCGAGACGGCGTCGTACTCGTACAAGCCCTGCTGGGCCTTGCTCGTCGACTTGATGTGCCACTCGTACAGCGGCCGGTTCAGAGCGCCTGCGATCTCCTGCGCGAGCTGCGTCTTGCCGGTGCCGGGCTCACCCTTGATGAGGAGCGGGCGGGCGAGCGTGATGGCAGCGTTGACCGCCATCATGAGATCGTCCGTGGCGATGTATTCGTCGGTGCCTGCGAAGCGTGCTTCGGTCATAGAGGCAGTTTAAGGCTTGAGGGTCAATGTGTGCTCGGCTCGTCCCGGGAGGAACGGCAGCGGCTTGCCTTCCCCCCAGTCGCCGAACCCACTCCGGTAGTACGGGGACAGAGGATGGCCGCTCTGCCCGCCCGCGGTCTGCAAATAACCCTCGGTTTCATGCCCCGGCGAGACGCCGAAGCGCTCGGACGCGCCAAACGCCCCGTCCTGCACGCGCGGCATGTCGTGATCGCCGGGCAACTCGACCGTCGGCATGTCGAGCAGCCGCGACGCAAACCCCAGCGCTCGCGATATCGGATGGCGCAGGGTCACCGGCCGCCGTTGACCCCATTTGCAGGCGCTCAGCTGTGGGCAGTCGTCCTTCAAATCCGCGAGCGTCGCGTCGACCTGGGCCAGCATGAAGTCGCGCCAGCTCGGATAGCTCGCGGCCAGTAAGTGCAGCGGCTGCGTGGTCACGACCTCCCACAGCCCACCCTCGAACTGGCTCGGCGGCGGGGCGTCCTTCGCGTCGATGTCGAGCGCTTGCAGGAACATCGACCAGACTGCGCGCTCCGTGCGCGAGCGATACGCGCGCACGAGTCGATACCCGACGGAATCAGCGCTCGCGCGCGCCCGCCAATCGGTGACGATGCGTTTGAGCTCGGCGCGCTCCGGGTGGCCCTGCACGGCCTGATCGTCGAGCAGCGCGACGAGCTGATCGTGCCAGCGCGTGAGAAACACCGCGCGATCGTCGAGCTGAATGCGGAGCATGTCCGCCGGCGACGCGGGGCGGCCGATCGCAAAGAGATCGTCGCGAATCTGATGGGCGCGAGCGCCGAGGTCGTACTCCGAACCGAGCTCTGCCTCATCACCGCCGATCAGCGCTTCGGCTTTCGGGTCGTCGATGGGGCGCGCGTTGGCGGTCCATTCGCGGCCGCCGGGCGAGTCGAGCAAGCGCGGATGCGTGTCCTCGTCAGTCCAGGGCGCCTCGCCGGTGAGTCGCTCTTCGCCCGTCGCCGCCGGAATGCGGCCGGCGATCGACCAGCCGATGTGTCCACGCCGGTCGCCGACGTTCAGGTTCTGATGCGGAATGCCGAGGGTCGGCGCCAACGTGAGCGCCTGCGCGACCGACGCCGCGTTCTCGAGCGCGAGGATGTTGAAGTTCGTCGCGCCGGGCACTGTCGCGAGCCAGCGGGCGAAGACACAGCGGCCGCGCTCCGGACTGGCCTCGAACAACACGCCGCGCTCACCGTGCCTGACCTGGAACGGCACATCTGCTGCGTCCTTTACGCGGATGACTTCGCGCACCGACGTCAACGGCGTCGTTGTGTTCGGCGTACGCACCGCCGCGTCGTCTACTTGCGTGCACGGCACGAGCGAAACGTCCGCGTAGTCACCGTAGCTGTTCGTGAACCCCCAGGCGATCTGCCCGTTCGAGCCCGCAACGATGATCGGGGCACCCGGCAGCGTCAGACCCGTCGCATCGAGCGCGGTCGCTCCCGTTCCAGTCTTGAAGCGCGCCCGATACCAGATCGTCGGCACGCGCAAGGTGAGATGCATGTCGCTCGCGACGAGCGCGGCGCCGTTGTTGGTGAACCGCCCCGAAACCGCCCAGCCGTTACTACCGACCAGCGGCGCTCGCTCGGGGCTCAGCCGCGCCGACGCGGGAGCCGGTTGAGCGCGCACGTTCAATTCATCCGGCGTGGGAATGCGAATGGGCGCGCTCGCGGCGACTTCGCCGCTGGAATTGGGGCTGTCCCAAGTCGTCCCGCGCGGATAGAAGAACCTCAACGCGCACTTCCAGCGCGCGCCGCCCTCGCCGACGCACGTCTCGCCGCCGAGCCGCGCATCGAGCGCCGCGCGCACCATCTCGCGCCGAATGCTGTCGTGTTGCAGGTCCCACCACATGGCGTACGAGACGAGCGCGACGTCCTCGGGTTTCCAAGGAGCCGGCTTCACCTGAAGCACCCAGTACTCGAATGGCCGACTGCGCAAGCTCGCGAGCCCCGCATTCACGCCACGCGCGTAGGCTTCGACAATTGCGCGCTGCTCGGGCGGCGCATCGGCGAGCACCCTTTGCGCAAGGGACCGGAAACGGAACAGCCGCGCGCTCTTGTCCTGCTCGACCGCGATGGCGCCGAAGAGCTCCGACAGCTCGCCCGCCGCGAGCCGCCGCGACAAATCCATCTGAAAGAAGCGGTCCTGCGCGTGCACGTAGCCGGTGGCATACGCGAGATCGGCGCGATTGGCCGCCTCGATGGTGGGCGTGCCGAGCGAATCGCGCGAGATGCTGACGGGAGCGCCGAGACCGGGGGCCCCGACCGTGCCATCGAGTCGCGGCAGCGACGCCCTGAAGCCCGCGTGCAGCATCGCGAGCGGTGCGCAGATCACCAGCGCGACGACGATCAGAACGATCTTGAAGACCTTCACGACCGCCGTCCCTGGCGTATCAATCGAGCGCGACTTTCAGGATCTGCAGCGAGTTGGTGCCGCCCTCGATGCCCGACAGCTCACCTTTGGTGAGAATGACGAGATCGCCGCGCTCCACCAGCGACAGCTCGAGCAGCCGCGCGAAGATCGAGTGGTACAGCTCCTGCGTGGACTTCGCCTCCGGCACGTCGTACACCACCGGATAGACGCCGCGATAGAGCGTGACGCGCCGGCGCGTCGTTTCATGTCGCGTAAAAGCGTAGATCGGAATGTCCGAGCGGATGCGGGACATCCAGAGCGGCGTGGCGCCGGATTCGGTGAGCGCGACGATGGCGCGCAGCTTCGTGTGATTGGCCGTGTACATCACGGCCATCGCAATCGCCTCTTCCTGGCTCTTGAACTGCCCCTCGACGCGATGGCGGATGCGGTCATGGCGCAGCTGATATTTCTCCGCGCCCTCGATGACCTGCGCCATCGCCTTGATGGCCTTCACCGGATAGCGGCCCATGGCGGTTTCGGCGGAGAGCATCACCGCGTCCGTGCCGTCCATCACCGCGTTCGACACGTCGCTCACTTCGGCGCGCGTCGGCATCGGGTTGTGGATCATCGATTCCATCATCTGCGTGGCGGTGATGACCACGCGGTTGCGCGCGCGCGATTCCTGAATGATGGTCTTCTGCAGACCCGTCAGCTCCGCGTACCCCATCTCCACGCCGAGATCGCCGCGCGCGACCATGATGGCGTCGGACGCGTCCGCGATCTCCGCGAGGTTCTGCACGGCTTCCTGCCGCTCGATCTTGGCGAGGATGCGCGCCTGACTGTTCGACTTGCGCGCCAGCGCGCGCGCCTGCTCGATGTCGTTCGCGGAACGCGCGAAGGAGACGGCGATGTAGTCGATGCCTGCTTCCGCGGCGAAGCGGATGTCGTCGCGATCTTTGTCGGACAGCGCCGGCGCCGAGATGCCGCCGCCCTGACGGTTCAGGCCCTTGCGATCGGACAGCTCACCCCCGACTTTCACGCGCGTGCTGATGCGCGTGCCGGCAACGCTGTCAACGTTGAGCACGATCTGGCCGTCGTTGAGCAGCAGCGTGTCCCCCGGCGAAACGTCGCGCGGCAGATTCTTGTACGCGCAGCCGACCCCATCGATGGTGCCCGCCTTCGGGTCCATCGCGGTGTCGAGCACGAAGGGCTTGCCCTCTTCGAGCATCACCTTGCCGCCCTGGAAGCTCTCGATGCGGATCTTCGGGCCGCCGAGGTCGAGCAATACGCCGATGCTCTTGTCGGCCTTTTGTGCGACCTCGCGCAGCATCTGCAGCCGCCGCCGCTGATCGTCGCGCGTGCCGTGCGATGCATTGATACGCACGACGTCGAGTCCCTCGTGCAACATCTCTTCGAGCACGTGCGGATCATCCGTGGCCGGCCCGATGGTGGCCACGATCTTGGTTCGTCTCAGCATTCCGACCCCTTGGCTCAGCCCTGCGCCGCGCGTTCTTCGAGAATAGCCACGGCCGGCAAGCGCTTACCCTCGACGAATTCAAGGAATGCGCCGCCGCCGGTCGAAATATAAGAGATGCCGTCTTCGACGCCGTACTTTTCGATGGCCGCGAGCGTATCGCCACCCCCCGCAAGGGAGAATGCCTTACTGCGGGCAATGGCATTGGCGATGGCCCGGGTGCCTTCGCCGAACTGATCGAACTCGAAAACGCCGACCGGACCATTCCAGACGATCGTGCCGGCCTGCTCCAGCACTTTGCTGAAGGCTTCGGCGGTATCCGGGCCGATGTCGAGGATCATCTCGTCCGGCTTGACGGCCTTCACGGCGCGCACGTCCGCGTGCGCGGTAGCGGCGAACTCGCGCGCGACGACGACATCCGTCGGCAGCGGGATCTCCGTGCCCTTGGTCTTGGCTTGTTCGAGGAGCTTGCGGGCCACATCCAGCATGTCCGCTTCGTGCAGCGACTTGCCTACGTTGAGCCCGACCGCGGCCAAGAACGTGTTGGCGATGCCCCCGCCGACGATGAGCTTGTCCACCTTCGCGAGCAAGGCTTCGAGCACGGTGAGCTTGGTCGAGACCTTGGACCCGGCGACGATCGCGACCAGCGGCCGTGCCGGCTGCTGGAGCGCGCGCTCGAGCGCTTCGAGCTCACCGACCAGCAGCGGACCCGCGACGGCGGTTTTCGCGAAGCGCGCGACGCCGTGCGTGCTCGCCTCCGCGCGATGCGCGGTGCCGAACGCATCCATCACGAACACGTCGCAGAGATTGGCCATCTTGCGCGCAAGATCTTCCTTGTCCTTCTTTTCACCCTTGTTGAAGCGCACGTTCTCGCACAAGACGGCGGTGCCCGGCGGGCAGTCGACGCCGTCGAGCCAGTCCTTGCGCAGGGTCACGGGCTTGCCGAGCAGCTCGGACAAGCGCGCCGCGACCGGCGCCAGCGAGAACTGCTCGTCGTACACGCCCTCTTCCGGGCGCCCGAGATGCGAGAGGATGAATACCTTCGCGTGCTGGTCGAGCGCGTAGCGAATGGTGGGGAGCGCCGCGCGAATGCGCGCGTCGCTCGTCACCACGCCGTTCTGCACGGGTACGTTCAAGTCTTCCCTGATCAGGACCCGCTTACCGCGCAGGTCCGCGTCCGTCATCTTCAATACTTTCATGATGCCTTGGACCAGGCGATGGTCGTGTCGAGCATGCGGTTCGAGAAGCCCCACTCGTTGTCGTACCACGCGCAGACCTTCACGAGCGTGCCGTCGATCACCTTGGTGAGCGTGGCGTCGAACGTCGAGGAATGCGGGTCGTGGTTGAAATCGACCGACACGAGCGGGCCGTCGTTGTACGCGAGAATGCCTTTCCACGCTGCGGTGCCGGCAGCCTCCTTGATGATCGCGTTCACTTCCGCCACCGTGGTGGAACGCTTCGCCGTGAACGTGAGGTCTACGAGCGAGACGTTGATCGTGGGCACGCGCACCGCAAAGCCGTCGAGCTTGCCCTTCAACTCCGGCAGCACGAGGCCGACGGCCGCAGCGGCGCCCGTCTTCGTGGGAATCTGCGACATCGTCGCCGAGCGCGCGCGGCGCAGATCGGAGTGGTACACGTCCGTCAGCACCTGATCGTTCGTGTACGCGTGGATCGTGGTCATGATGCCGGCCGCGATGCCGAGCTTGTCGTTCAGCACCTTGGCGACCGGCGCGAGGCAGTTCGTCGTGCACGATGCGTTGGAGATGACCGTGAAGTCGCTCTTCAGCACGTTGTGATTCACGCCGTACACGATGGTGGCGTCGACGTCCTCGCCGCCCGGCGCCGAGATGATGACGCGCTTCGCCCCGCCCTTCAGATGCGCGCCGGCCTTCGCCTTCGAGGTGAAGAGGCCCGTGCACTCGAGCACCGTGTCGACGCCGAGCTGGCCCCACGGCAGCTGCGCCGGGTCGCGCACGGCGAGCACCTTGATGCGCTGGCCGTTGACGACCATGGCATCGCCGTCGACTTTCACCTCGCCCGGGAATTTGCCGTGCGCGGTGTCGTAGCGCGTGAGATGGGCATTGGTATTCGCGTCGCCGAGGTCGTTGATCGCGACGATCTCGATCTCGTTCATGCGCTTCGCTTCGAACAGCGCCCGCAGAATGTTGCGCCCGATGCGGCCGTAGCCGTTGATGCCCACCTTGATTGCCATGAGTGCCTCGTTCGTGAATTACAGCTTGTCGATTTCTTTGGACACATTATCGGCGGTGAAGCCGAAGTGTGGAAACAGATCGGCGCCCTTGCCGGACATGCCGAAGCGGTCGAGACCGAGTACGCGGCCTTGCAGCCCGACATACTTCCACCACGTTTGTGTGGCCGCGGCTTCTACCGCCAGACGCTTCGTCACCGGGGGCGGCAGCACCGAGTCCCGATACGCGGCATCTTGCGCGTCGAATGCTTCAGTAGAGGGCATCGACACGAGCCGAATGCGACGACCGCGCGAATTCAGTGCATTCACGGCATCCGCGGCGATGCCCACCTCCGAGCCCGTCGCGATGACGATGGCTTCGGGGGCGCCTGCACTGTCGATGAGCACGTAGCCGCCGCGGCGGATGTTGGCTTTCTGCGCCTCCGTGCGCGGTTGCTGCGCGAGGTTCTGGCGCGTGAGCGCCAGCGCGGTCGGGCCATCGCGGCGCTCGATCGCGGCGATCCACGCGACCGCCGTTTCGACGGCATCGCACGGGCGCCACAGGCTCAGGTTCGGAAGCGCACGCAGGCTCGCCAGATGCTCGATGGGCTGGTGCGTCGGGCCGTCCTCGCCGAGGCCGATCGAATCGTGCGTGTAGACGAGGATCGAGCGGATGTGCATGAGGCACGCGAGCCGCACGGCATTGCGCGCGTAATCGGAGAACACGAGGAAGGTGCCGCCGTAGGGAATGAAGCCGCCGTGCAGCGCGATGCCGTTCATGGCCGCTGTCATGCCGAATTCGCGTACGCCGTAGTGAACGTAGTTCCCGGACGCGTCCTCGGGCGTGATGACCTTCGTCAGCTTGGTCGTCGTGTTGTTGGACGGCGTGAGATCCGCGGAGCCGCCGAGGAAATCTTGCAAGCTCGGATGAATCGCATTGAGCGTGGCCTGCGAAGACTGGCGCGTCGCCTGCGGTGCGGTCTGCTTGGCCGCTTCGGCGAGCGCGAAAGCCGTCGTCTCGCGCCAGTTCTTCGGCAGCTCCCCGCTCCAGCGGCGCTGCAGCTCCTGGGCGAGATCGGGGTACTGCTGCTGGTAGCGCGTGAATACCTCGCGCCAGCTCGCTTCGTACTTCGCGCCTTGCTCCTTGCAGTTCCACGCCTTCAGCAACTCGTCCGGGATCACGAACGCCTCGGAGGTCCACCCGAGTTGCTTGCGGGCGGCGGCCACTTCGTCCGCGCCGAGCGCTTCGCCGTGCGTTTTGGCCGTGCCCTGCTTGTTCGGCGCGCCCCAGCCGATGATGGTCTTGCAGCAGATCAATGACGGACGCTGGGTTTCGGCCTGCGCGGCGCGCAGCGCGGCCTCGACCGCGTCCGCGTTGTGCCCATCGACGTTCGGGATCACGTGCCAGCCGTAGGCTTCGAAGCGCTTCGGCGTGTCGTCGCGAAACCAGCCTTGCACCTTGCCGTCGATCGAGATGCCGTTGTCGTCGTAGAAGGCGATGAGCTTGCCGAGCCCCATCGTGCCGGCGAACGAACAGGCTTCGTGGGAGATGCCCTCCATGAGACAGCCGTCGCCGAGGAACACGTAGGTGTGATGATCCACCACCGCGAAGCCGGGCCGATTGAACTGGGCCGCGAGCACTTTTTCGGCGAGCGCCATGCCGACCGCATTCGCGAGCCCCTGCCCGAGCGGACCGGTGGTGGTTTCGATGCCGCCGACGCCGGCCTCGTACTCGGGGTGGCCGGCGGTGCGCGCGCCGAGCTGCCGGAAATTCTTGATCTCGTCGATGCTGAGCGGATAGCCCGTCAGATAGAGCAGCGCGTACAGCAGCATCGACGCGTGACCGTTCGAGAGGACGAAACGGTCCCGGTTCGGCCAGAGCGGATTGCCCGGGTTGTGCCTCAGGTGTTCGCGCCACAGGACTTCGGCGATGTCCGCCATTCCCATGGGTGCGCCCGGGTGACCGGAATTGGCGCGCTGAACGGCATCCATGGCGAGCGCGCGGATGGCATTGGCAAGTTCGCGGCGTGTTGGCATGTCCGGCGGCAATCCTTCAGGTCGCGTGTCGAATCGCTTCGGCACGGCGCGGCGGCGCGCGTCGAAAAAGGGGCGCGCATTTTCCACTACCCCGCGGGGGGCAGCAATCACGAATGCTTCTAAGCCGTTCGGCCGGGGTGACTGCCCAGATTTGCCACGCAGTTGTCACGGGTTTCGGACCGGTGCGCGATGCGCCCCGTTCAGCCGTTTCGGCGAGCGATGCAGAACGAGCGTTGCCGTATGCACCGATAGGCTTCGCCGCCGCCAATTCGGCACCGCCCGCCGGCCCGACTCCGCAGGCCGCATCAGCGAATGGAACGCAGCGCCGAGCCGAACACGCCACGCGCGCCCACCTCTTCACCATCACCGCCAACTCTCACACGTATGGGTTCCGTCGCACCAAAGCGACGTATTTTCCGCGGCCCGCGAGCCAGGTCTCATTCTTGCGCACACGCAGATTATGTGCGGCCGGGACGTTGATGCACGTCACGCGCGCGCCTCGTTGATTGACCCAGTTCACTCAGAGCGGCGGAAGCCTTCTGCTACATTGCCCCCGCCGTGGCCAAGCGAGGAACTCGCGGGTACGAGCGCGAGTCTTCATCGGGAGCTTCGGTAGACCTCGGAAATGAGCGTACTGCGACTGATTCAATTCACTGATCCGCACCTCTACGGCAGCGAGACCGAAACGCTGCGCGGGATCGCTACGCTGCCGGCGCTGATGCGGACTCTCAACGTGGCGCAGGCGCGCGACTGGCCGGTCGACGCCGTGCTCGTCACCGGTGATCTCGTGCAGGACGACGTCGGCGGCTACGCGCACTTCAAGCGCATTTTCAGCGCATTGAACCTCCCCATTCTCTGCCTGCCGGGCAACCACGACGAGCCGCAAGCCCTGCGTCGCGAGTTGCGCGGCAAGCCCTTCGTGACCGAGGGCTACGTCGACATGGGCGCGTGGCGCGTGGTGCTGCTCGACAGCTCCGTGCCCAATTCGGCGAAGGGGCGGCTCGCGCCGCAGACGCTCGCCGCGCTCGACTCGGCGCTGAGCTCCGCGGACAGCAAGCACACGCTCATCTGCCTGCACCATCACCCCGTGACCATGGGCAGCCGCTGGCTCGATCAGGTCGGCCTCGAGAACGCGGCCGAATTCTTCGAAGTGATCGACCGCCACAAGAATGTCCGCGCGATCGTCTGGGGCCACGTGCACCAGGCGTACGATTCGTTACGCAAGAACGTCCGGCTCCTCGCCACACCCTCGACGTGTGCGCAGTTCCTGCCGCGCGCCGACGAGTTTGCAGTGGACGCACGTCCGCCCGCATACCGTACACTGGAGCTGCGCCCGGACGGTTCGCTGCTCACGGAGGTCGTGTGGGTCGATTCATCTGCCGCGGGTTCTTCTTCGTCCTCTTCGGTCTGCTCGGCAGCCTGACCGCGTATGCCGAGGCGCCCGTCTGGGCGATCCACGGCGCGCACAACACCGTTTACCTCGCGGGCTCCGTCCATCTCCTGCGCTCGCGGGACGCCGCGCTGCCCGCCGCCTTCGATCGGGCGTACAAGGACGCGGACGCGCTCGTCATGGAGATCGACCTCGACGACCTCGATCCGGCCGCCGCGCAGGGCTGGATGCTCGAGCACGGCATGATCGGCGACGAGAAGACGCTCGGCGACATCATCGGCAAGCCGCGCTTCCAGCGCGTCGAGCAGGAAGGCAATCGCTTGGGCATTCCGATCGAGGCGCTCCAGCAGCTCGAGCCGTGGCTCGTGGCCATGACGCTCGCGCAGCTCCAATACATGAAGCTCGGCTTCGATCCGGAGCAAGGCGTCGAGAAGCAGCTCGAGCGCAAGGCGCAAACCGATCACAAGGAGATCGCCGGCCTCGAGACGCTCGATGAGCAGCTCGGCCTGCTCGCGAACATGTCCATCGACGATCAGGCGAAGTTCCTCGACCTGACGCTCGAAGAAATGCGCGAGATGCAAGGCGAGACGGACAGCCTGCTCAGCGCGTGGCGCACCGGCAATGCGCAGAAGCTCGCCTCGATGTTGAGCGATGAGTACAAAGTGGCGCCCGTGCTCTATCGCACGCTCGTCGCGGATCGCAACAAGCGCTGGATGCCTGCGATCGAGAAGCTCCTGCAGAGCGACAAAGACTATCTGGTCGTCGTCGGCGCGCTGCATCTCGTCGGCACGGGCGGGCTGCTCGAGCTGACCAAGGCACGCGGCTACGAGGCCAAGCAACTTCAATAGCGATGCCACCCGGCGCGGTTAATCCGCTCGTCATGCGCTGCGGCGCATTCGGCGACATGGTGCTGTTGACGGCGATGATTCGGCAGCTGCATTCGCGTTTGGGGCAGCCGGTCGATCTCGTATCGTCGGGGCCGTGGACCGTGCCGCTGCTCGCCGGCCAGCCGGGCGTCGGCGAAATCTTCATCATCAAGAGCCGCAAGTCGCCGTTCTGGTTCAGCCCATTGCAGCGGGCGCTCGCGAAATGGCTGCGCGCGCGCGGCGCGGGACCGACGTGGTTCTGCGATCCCGGCACGGTGGGGCGCGACCTGCTCCGGCGCGGAAACATTCCAGACGCCTATGTTTGCGAGGACGCCGCGCTACCGCAAATCCCGGGCGAGCACTTCGTGGATCGCTGGATTCGATTCGCGCAAACGACGCCACCGGCATTCACGGGCAAGCTGCCGACCGCAGGCCCGCGCGTGCCGAGCGCGGCCGTGCTGGAAGTGAGCGCCGCGTGGCGCGCAAAGCTCGATGCGTGGCTCGGGCGACGCGGCCTTTCCGGGCGCGAGCTGATTCTGATTCAGGCCGGCAACAAGCGGACGATGCGTCGCGGCTCGCGCCAACGCGTAACGAACACGAAGTACTGGCCCGAGGAGCGCTGGGCCGAGGTGATTCGCGCGTTGCGCGCCGAGCGGCCGCATCACGCGATTCTGTTGCTCGGCGTGCCCGCGGAATTCGAGTTGAACACGGACATCGCGCGCACTGCGAACGTCGGCGACGTTCACAACGTTGCGGATGACTTGCCCATCGAGGTGCTTCTGCCGCTGTTGGAGCGCGCGAGCAGCATGGTGTCGGTGGACACCGGCCCGGCACACGCCGCCGCAGCGCTCGGCTGCCCGACCGTAGCGCTGTTCGGCACGTCAGACCCGAAGCTCTATCGGCCTGGCGGCGTCACGACTCCGGCGATCGTGGTGACGGGCGAGATCGACGGGCAGCGCACGATGATGGGCATCGAGCCCGTCGCCGTCATCGCTGCGTGGCGAGCCGTTCAATCGCGCTGACGGCGATTTCCATTCCATTCGTGACCTCGCGCGTGACCTTGCCGTTGCGCGGGTGACGCGAGTGATTCTCCAGCGCTTCGATCGCGGCGCGCATGATCGCGTCGCTATCGAGAATCGCGCGCTTCGCCAGCCCGGCGCGCTCGCACTTCTCGATTCGATGAGCCTGATCGCCCGCGATCGGCACGGCCACGCACGGACGGCCGCACGCGATCGTCTGCAGCAGCGTGTCGCCGCCGTTCGAAATCACGAGCCGCGCGCCGCGGATGAGCTCCGCGAGCTGCGCCATCGGCATGCGAGGCCCGACGCGAAGTTGCGCGCTGCTCGCGAGCGGCTCCACGCCGACGAGCACCGTGTTGATGCCGCGCTCGGCCAGCTTGCGCGCCCCCTCGGCGACGATCTGCGGCGCGTTCTCCGCGCCCGGATGCTGCGTGCCCCCGCCGGGCACGACCAGGACGTAGTGACCGGGGGTCGTGTCGAACTTCGCCATCATCTCCACCGCGACGCCCATGTCCGGCGGCGGCAGCACGGCGTCGAGATAGCGCAACGACGGGCGCCCGAGCCATTTCAGCTTGGCCCGCTCGAGCAAGTCCGGCGCCCCGGCGATGAACTGCGGATACGCGATCCAGTGCTCGTCCAGCATGCGCATCCAGCTCAGCCGGAATGCCTTGCGCCGCTGGCGCAGGCGTGAGCTGACATAAATGACCCTGGCGCCGAAGCGTACTGCCGCGCGCAGCTGCGCGGTGCGTCCGGCGTTGTCGAAAACGACGAGCGTCGGGCGAAAGGTCCGGATCAAATCCGATACCTCGTTCGAATGGAACGTCGGGGAAGAGGGCAGCAGCGTGTGCGGGAAGGGCGTATCCGCCGCGTACGGCGCCTCACGGCTCAGCGCGAAGTGGATCTCCGTCTGCGGCGAACGGTGGGCCAGCGCCGTGGCGAGCGCGAGCGCGCGCGCGTACTCGCCCATCCCCCGTGGTCCCGAAACTGGTACAAAGAGGACGCGCGACCCCGGGCCGCCGTTGTGGATTGAATGCGCCACGCGGCGCGAAAGGTGCCGTCAGAAAGCCCTTCGGTCAACTCGTAAAAGCACATAACGTGCGTCGCACCGTCCTATTCGAAAAAATCGCGTCCGGCGAGTTTGCGAGGCCCCGGGGCTTTGCCGGCGGCGGCTATTGATTCTTGCTCGAGGAATCGCATGCCGCGATTCCTCGGCGTGGCTGTTGCCGACTGGGGCGTCCGCCGCTGCGCCCGGGGGCGGCGGGTCACGAGGGTGCGTCACGCGGACCGAAGCGGTCTCGAGTAGTGCGTTGGGCGGCGCTGAGCAACCCGAGCTTCTCGAGCCGCGCCTCGATCGCGCGCAAGGTGCGCCCGTGTCGGAGGGCGATCTCGGCGAGCGGCTCGCCCGATTGGAACGCATCGATGAGGTTGCCCTGCTCCTGTTTGGACCATGTGCGCCCGATGTTCTGCGGAAGCTGCGCGCGACGCGTCGCCCGTGCGGCGTTTTGATCGAGCGCCGCAACGCCGGCGAGCAGTGCGCGCAAGACATCCGCCTGCTGCAGGACCGTGCCTGCCGGAAGGTCGTCGCCGTTGAAGGGATCGACGCCCTGAACGAGCGCCTGAAGAATCTGCCGGGCACGTTGTTCCTGCATGGCCATGAGCTCCGAGCGAGCGGCGAAGTTGCCGTGCGCGGATTCTCGTGCGCGCGGCGCCTGCCCCGGCACACGCATTCGCGTTGTTTTCGTCGAGAAATGCAGTGATGCTTCGCGTCCATATGCGCGCGTTCGCTTGGTTCATGGGCATGTTCGTCGTGGGCTTCGCCGTCATGGCGGCGTTCACCTATCCCGCGTGGCTGCTCGTGCATCCGCACGTCGACTGGCCGTTTCATCGCATCGGCGGGCGCATCGGCCAGCTCGTGCTGCTCATCTGCCTCGTGCTCGTGGCGCGCCACCTGCGCATTGCCGATCGGGCGAGCTGGGGCTACGGCCTGCCGCGGCGGGATTTCCTGCGCGAGCTCGGCAAAGCGCTCGGGCTCGGCATCGCGACCATGGTGCCGATCATTGTGGTGATGGCGGCATTCGGCCTGCGGGAGTGGCGGGACGGCGTGCCGCCCGGCGCCGCCGAGCTCGCCAAGCTCGCTCTCAAAGGCTTCGCCACCGGCATGGCGGTGGCGCTCATCGAGGAGACGTTCCTGCGAGGCGCGATGTTCACCGCCATCGCCCGCGAGTCCGGCACGAAGCTCGCGATCATCCTGACCGCGCTCGTCTACTCCGCCACCCACTTCTTCGCGAGCTTTCGTGTGCCCGCGGATCAGGTCACGGCGTGGAGCGGCCTCGATCTCGTGACCGGCACACTCCAAGCATTCTCCGATCCCTTCGGCACGAGCGATCCGCACGCGGCGATCTTCGATGCGTACCTGTGCTTGTTTGCGGTTGGCGTGCTACTCGCTGCCGTACGCGCCGCCACCGGGCACATCGCGGCGTGCATGGGCTTGCACGCCGGATGGGTGTGGGTGATCGCGTTCGTGCGCGAGACGTCGCAGCCGGTCGAGAATCATCCGCTGCGCTTTATGCTGAGCCAGTTCGATGGGCTCGTCGGCTGGCTCGTGCTCGCCTGGACCGTGGTGATCGGGCTCGTGCTGTATCGGGTCTACGCGCGGCGCAATCCGGCCGGCGTCACTCTTCCGCTCGGCGGATGAACGGCGCGAGACGCTCGAGGCGTTGCACGGGATCGGTCAGCTCCAGGCACAACTGCTTCTCGGCAAGATTGATCGGCAGAATCTCCGCGAGCCGCGCGCTCACCCAGGCCGCATCGTCGAAGTGCTTCGGCACGGACTGATAGATCTCGCCGAGCTCGGGCAACACCTTCCGCAATAGCGCGGCGAGATGCATGTACTCGGCGGGCAGCTCCGCGGGGCGCTCCGCCGGCGTCCACTCGACCGTCCCCATGTTCAGCCCGTCGCTCTGCACACGGCGCTCGCGCACCTTGAACTTGCGCTCGCCGACGCAGCGAATCCCGAGGAGGCCATCGGGCATCTGGAAGAAGTCGACGATGCGCGCGCTCGTGCCGATGTCCGCCGTGCTCGTCACCGCGCCGCCCGCTTCGACTCCGGCCCGAATCAGCACCACGCCGAACGGCGCGTGCTCACGCATGCAATAGCGCACCATGTCGAGGTAACGCGGCTCGAAGATGCGCAGCGGCAGCGGTCCGCCGGGGAACAGGACCGTGTTGAGCGGAAACAGCGGAATGTCCGCGCTCGATGCGGACTGCGAGGCTTTCGGAGAAGCCGGCTCGGTACCGCGCGACATGCCGATGTGCCTCTGGCCACCTTGCCTTGGCGATGGGTGTAATGGATCGCTGCGCCGTCAACGGCGCCCGAAGCGGTCCTCGAGCTTCGCGAGGAGCTTGCCGTGCAAGCCTCCAAAGCCGCCGTTGCTCATGATCAGCGCGTGATCGCCGGGGCGCAAGGATTTCGCGAGCTGCTCGGCCATCGCCCCCACTTCGGCGACGCCGTGGCCGCGCGGCCCGAGCGCGGCGAGCAACGGCTTCGTATCCCAGCCGAGATCGGGAGGCGTGAACAGCCACACTTCGTCCGCGAGCGCGAGCGACGGCGCCAGCGTGTCTCGATGGACGCCCATCTTCATGGTGTTCGAGCGCGCTTCGAGGACGGCGACGATGCGCGCGTTGCCGACGCGCCGGCGCAGCCCATCGAGCGTCGTGTGAATCGCAGTGGGATGGTGCGCGAAGTCGTCGTACACGCGAATGCCGTTCACTTCGCCGCGCACCTGCATGCGACGCGCCACACCCGCGAATTTCTTCACCGATTCGATTGCCTGCGATACCGGCACGCCCGCGTGCCGCGCGGCCGCGATCGCCGCGAGCGCGTTCTCCATGTTGTGCGCGCCCATCATCGACCACTCGACGACACCGCACGGCTTGCCGCGCTCGAGCACTTCGAAGCGTGAATAGTCCGTAGCTCCGCCGACCGGGCGCGCCGTCCACAGCGCTTCAGCCGCCTGCGGCGCATCAACTTGGGTGAAGCCCTCGCGCTCGGACCAGCAACCCATCTTCAGCGTCTCCGCGAGCCGCGCATCGCCCACGTTCCAGACGATGCGCCCCGTGCCCGGCACGATGCGCACGAGATGGTGGAACTGCTTTTGAATCTCGCCGATGTCGCGGTAGATGTCCGCGTGATCGAACTCGAGGTTGTTGAGAATCGTGGTGCGCGGCCGGTAGTGGACGAACTTGGCGCGCTTGTCGAAGAACGCCGAGTCGTACTCGTCCGCTTCGATCACGAAGAACGGCGCGCTGCCGAGGCGCGCGCTGACGTCGAAATTCGCGGGCACGCCGCCGATGAGAAAGCCCGGATCGAGCCCGGCGGCCTCGAGAATCCATGCGAGGATCGAGGAGGTCGTGGTCTTGCCGTGGGTGCCCGCCACCGCCAGCACCCAACGGTCACGTAGCACCTCGCGCGAAAGCCACTCCGGGCCCGACACGTACGGGATGCGACTCTCGAGCAGGGCCTCGATCACGGGTTGCCCGCGCGTCATGACATTCCCGACCACCACGACATCCGGCGCGGGCTCGAGCTGCGCGGCTTCGAACCCTTGCGTCACCTCGATGCCCAGCGCCTGCAGCTGCGTGCTCATGGGCGGGTAGACGTTGCGATCCGAGCCCGTCACGCGATGGCCCGCTGCCTTGGCGATGGCCGCAATGCCGCCCATGAACGTTCCGCAGATGCCGAGTATGTGGAGATGCACGGTGATTCTTCGGGGTGAGGAAAGGGACGCGTCAGGGCCGTTTGTCCGGCTGCACGTGCGCGGGCTCGTTCAACGGGTTCGCTTCCGCGGGCACCATCGCGCGCAGCACGAGCTGGCCGGCGAGGCCTTGCAGGATGATGAGCACCACGCAGGCAATCATCGGCAAATCGAGCGCCGCCTTGAGGATGTAGCCGCCGGCGCGGATCACCCAGAAGAGCAGGCCCAGCCCGATGATGGCCGCCGGCAATTGCAGGACGGCGTTGTCGGCGTATTGGCGCAAGAAGTACGCGGCCGCGATCCACAGCGGCGCGATGACGATCTGGTAACCGAAGATCGCGGTGGTCGTCTGCAGGAAGCGCTCGGGCTTACCGAAGGCGCGCATCAGGATGGCGTACCAGGCGAGCGTGAATGCCACGTCGATGAGCAGATGCAGGCGCCATGCGTCCACGGCGGGCATCAGCATGTTCACCACGTAGTTCACGAGGAAGTAGCCCAACACCGTTAGCGCAAGCAGGAGCGGCGATGCCGGCAGGTCCTGAGGACCCTTGCGTGACAGCGCAATTTGGGTGAAGAGCTGGAAAAGCTCCGTCATGGCGTTCTGATTCTGGCGCCGTCTCGCTTAGAATGGGCGCGCAATTGTACAGACTCACGCCCGCGCTCGTTGCAGCCCATCATCACGACAACCGCCGCGCTTGCTGAGCTGGCTGCACGCCTGGACGCCGCAGCCGCTATCGGCCTCGATACCGAATTCCTGCGCGAACGGACATATCGGGCGGAGTTGTGCCTCATTCAGGTGGCCACCGCGGACCATGCGGTGTGTATCGACCCGCTCGCGTTGCCCGAGCTCACCGCGCTCGTTCCGTCGCTGATTGCCGACCGGCCCGTCAAAGTCATGCACGCTTCGCGGCAGGACGTGGAGGTGCTGTTTCCGGCGACGGGGCTGGTGCGGCCGATTTTCGACACGCAGATTGCTGCCGCGCTCACCGGGCTGCCGGCGCAGATCGGCTATGGCGAGCTGGTGCGTCGCGCGTTGGGGACGGAGCTCGCGAAATCGCACACGCGTACCGATTGGTCGCGACGGCCGCTGTCGCCCGAGCAGGTGGAGTACGCGCTGGATGATGTGCGGTATCTGCTGCCGCTCAAGAATCACCTCGAAGAGCACCTCGATCGGCTGGGGCGTTTGGAATGGCTCGCGGAGGAGCTCGCCGGCCTTGCGGATTCCGAATCGTTCATGGCGAATCCGGAGGGCGCGTGGCAGCGCTTGAAGGGGTTGCGCGGGTTGGATGCGGGGCGGATGCGACTCGCGCGGGCGCTCGCCGCGTGGCGCGAGCGGCGCGCGATCGAGCGCAACCGGCCGCGTGGGTGGATTCTCGAGGATGTCGTATTACGCGAGATCGTGATGCGCGTACCGCGGACGGTGGAACAGTTGCAGGCGGTTCCGGAGATGGCGCCGGGTGTGGTGAAGCACTGTGCGGATGAGATTTTGGCGATGGTGAATGCGGCGGAGATTCCGAGTCCGCCGCCGCCGGTGATATTGCGGCCGCGGCCTTCTCCCGAGCACACGGCGTTGATCAAGAAGCTCGGGGCGTTGAATCAGTCGATTGCGCAGACGCTGGGGTTGAGCCCTGAGGTGCTCGCGACTCGGCGCGACATCGAGCAGCTTGCTGAGGGTGGGCGTGATGTCGCGATGCTGCAAGGGTGGCGGCGGGCGATTGTTGGCGAGCCGATGTTGGCTGCGCTTTGAAGCGCCGGCTGGGCGGAGGTTCTTATGCGGCAGCTGAGGCCGCGATAGAGCGGCGTCGCTCGCTTCGATGGCGCCTGGGCGCGGCGGCGGCGAAGCCCACTCTCCTCACTCATCGCTGGCTGCGGTTCTCTAGCGCCGCCGCCCGGTTTTCGCGGTCTTCTTGGCGCGCTTTTTGGCTTTCGCGCGTTTGGCGGGCGCGCGTCGAGCGGGGACACGGGCGCGTGCTTTCGAGCTGGAGCTCGCGCGCTTCGCCACGACCTTCTTCTTTTTCTTCGCGGCCTTGGTCTTTTTCGGCGCGACCTTCGCGGCGGCAGGCTTGCGCTTCATGGGGCGGCGGCGTGCGCCGCGCGCCGTGCTCGCAAGTCCGGAGGGGCGATGCGCGCTGCGCCGGCGGCGTACGGCCTTGCGGCCGGGAACGCGCGTCACGGCGGCCGGGCCGGCCGGCGTGTGCAGCGCCGTGTTCAAGCGCGACGTGACCTCGTCCACGTCGCCCTCCGCATCGATCGATCGCAGCAAACCTTGCTCCGTGTAGTACTCCACGAGCGGTTTCGTCTTCTCGTCGTACACCGTGAGCCGCTCGGCCACCGCGGCTTCGTTGTCGTCCGAGCGCTGCACGATTCGATGCGCCGCGCCCGTCTTCGGGCACATCTCGTTCTCGGGCACGGGCGAGGTGAACACGTTGAACACCTTGCCGCAATCCGCGCACGAGCGCCGCCCCGAAATGCGTTTCGTGAGCTCGCCATAATCCACATCGAGCAGCACGACGGAATCGAGCGGCTGCGCCATGTCCTTCAGCATCTGATCCAGCGCGCGCGCCTGCACCAGCGTGCGCGGAAAACCGTCGAGGATGAAGCCGCGCTGCGCGTCCGGCTCCGCGAGCCGCTCGCGAATCATGCCGAGCACGGTCTCGTCGTCGACGAGCTTGCCCGAGTCCATCGCGGCCTTGGCGCGCAGCCCCAGCGGCGTGCCGTTCTTCACCGCGGCACGCAGCAGATCCCCCGTAGAAATCTGCGGAATTGCGTGCCGCTCGACCAGACGCTGAGATTGGGTGCCTTTACCCGATCCGGGTGCACCCAGGAGGATGATTCGCATGATTGTGAGACCGGCCCCTGCGGTTCTATTCGCGAGACGGCCGCAAACGTTACCGGCCGTGTCACGCGAGGTCAACGCTCCCCCGTTGCGCTATTCTCCCGCGCCACCTTCAACAACTGCCGCGAAGCTCATGAAAAAGACGGCCTCGAAGTCGGCTCGCAAGACCTCCAGCACACGTGCGCCCGCACCGGTCCGCAAGAATGCGTTCTATGCGCAATCGGGCGGCGTGACTGCAGTCATCAATGCCTCCGCATGCGGCGTCATCGAGACGGCGGCACGCTTCCCGAAGCATATCGGCAAGCTCTATGCAGGCCGCGACGGCATCGTCGGCGCCCTCACGGAAGACCTCATCGATGTGAGCCGCGAGAGCCCGGCCACGATTCGCGGGCTGCGCTACACGCCGGCCGGCGCGTTCGGCTCGGCGCGCTTCAAGCTGAAAGGCCTCGACAAGAATCGCGCCGAATACGAGCGCCTCATCGAAGTCTTTCGCGCGCACGATATCGGTTATTTCTTTTACAACGGCGGCAACGACTCGATGGACACCGCCTTGAAGGTGGCGCAAATCGGCGCGCAGATGGGCTATCCGATCACGTGTGTCGGCGTGCCGAAGACGGTCGACAACGATTTGCCGCACACCGATTGCTGTCCCGGATTCGGCTCGGTCGCCAAGTACATCGCCGTGTCGACGCGCGAAGCGGCGCTCGACGTCGCGTCCATGGCGCGCACCTCGACCAAAGTCTTCGTGCTCGAAGTGATGGGTCGGCACGCGGGCTGGATCGCCGCCGCGGGCGGGCTCGCCGGCAGCAAGGCGGGCGACCCGCCGCACATCATCCTGTTTCCCGAGATCGCCTTCGACAAGGAGAAGTTTCTCGCGAAGGTGAAGCAGTCCGTCACCGACAACGGCTACTGCGTGATCGTCGTCTCCGAGGGCGCGGCGTATGCGGACGGCAAGTTCCTCGCCGAAGCCGGCACCACGGACGCGTTCGGGCATGCGCAGCTCGGCGGCGTCGGGCCGGTCGTCGCGAACATGGTTCGCGAAGCGCACGGTTACAAATTCCACTGGGCCGTTGCGGACTATCTGCAGCGGGCGGGCCGGCACATCGCCGCGAAGGTCGATGTCGATCAGGCGTACGCCGTCGGCAAAGCCGCGGTCGAGCTGGCCGTCAAGGGCGCGAACGCCGTCATGCCGACCATCGTGCGCAAGTCCTCGAGCCCCTATCGCTGGAGCGTCGGTCAAGTGCCGCTCGAGCAGGTGGCCAATCAGGAAAAGAAAGTGCCGCGCGAGTTCATCACCGAGGACGGCTTCGGCATCACGGCGGCCGCTCGCCGCTATCTCGAGCCGTTGATCGCCGGTGAGGACTATCCGCCATACGTGAAAGGGCTGCCCGATTACGTCAAGGTCAAAGGCGTGGCGGTAAAACGCAAGCTCACGAGGGACTTCAAGGTCTGAGCGCCGTAGATGCTATAGTGCGCCGCCTTTTTGGCAGCCCGGGGAAGCGGGGCCCTGCGCTCGGGCGCGCCGGAAAAACCAATTAATCATTATTCGTGGGAGGAAGAATCCCGATGGAAGCCAGCAACTGGCTGTGGCTCGCAATCGCGGCCGGCCTGATCGCGGTCGTGTATGGCGTCGTCTCCATGATGTCGATCTTGCGTCTGCCTGCGGGCAATGCACGCATGCAGGAAATCGCGGCGGCCGTGCAAGCCGGCGCGAAGGCCTACTTGAATCGGCAGTACACCACCATCTCCCTCGTCGGCGTGGTGCTGTTCGTCGTGATCGGCTTCTCCCCGATCGGTTGGCCCACCGCGGGCGGCTTTGCGATCGGCGCCATCCTCTCGGGCCTGACCGGCTTCATCGGCATGAATATCTCCGTGCGTGCCAACGTGCGCACGGCGCAAGCCGCCACCCACGGGCTCAATTCCGCGCTGAGCGTCGCGTTCCGCGGCGGTGCCGTCACGGGCATGCTCGTCGTCGGCCTCGGCCTGCTCGGGGTCGCAGGCTATTACCTCACGTTGCTCCATCTGCTGCCGGGGCCCGACGCGGCCGATCACGCGTTGCATGCGCTCGTCGGTCTCGCCTTCGGCGGCTCGCTGATTTCGATCTTCGCGCGTCTCGGCGGCGGCATCTTCACCAAGGGTGCGGACGTCGGCGCGGACCTCGTCGGCAAGGTGGAAGCCGGCATTCCCGAGGACGATCCGCGCAACCCCGCGGTGATCGCCGACAACGTCGGTGACAACGTGGGCGACTGCGCCGGCATGGCGGCGGACCTGTTCGAGACGTACGCGGTGACTATCGTCGCGACGATGCTCCTCGGCGGGCTGCTCTACGCGAACCAGTCGGAAGGTATGGCGCTCTCGGCGATCGTGTATCCGCTGGCGCTCGGCGCGGCGTCGATCATCTCGTCGATCATCGGCACCTTCTTCGTGAAGGCGAGCCCGGGCGGCAAGATCATGAACGCGCTCTACAAGGGCGTGATCGTGTCGGGCGTCGTGTCCGCGGTCGCGTTCTGGTTCATCACGAAGGAGCTCATGCCCACGCAGGCGAACGCGATGTTCGGCTGCGCGCTCATCGGTCTCGGTCTGACCGCGGCGATGATCGTGATCACCGAGTACTACACGGCCACGGAGTACAGCCCGGTCCGCAAGGTTGCCGGCGCGTCGCAGACCGGCCATGCGACGAACATCATCGCGGGCCTCGGCGTGTCGATGAAGGCGACCGCGCTGCCGGTCATCGCCGTGTGTCTCGCGATCTGGGGCTCGTATCACCTCGGTCAGCAGTACAACGTCGGCCTCTACGGCATCGCCGTCGCGGCCACTTCGATGCTGTCGCTCACCGGCATGATCGTCGCGCTCGATGCGTACGGCCCGATCACGGACAACGCAGGCGGTATCGCCGAAATGGCGGGCCTGCCGAAGGAAGTGCGCAACATCACGGATCCGCTCGATGCGGTCGGCAACACGACGAAGGCGGTGACCAAGGGTTACGCGATCGGCTCCGCCGCACTCGCTGCGTTGGTGCTGTTCGCGGACTACACGCACAACCTCGAGACCGCCGGGCACGTGGTCGAATTCGCGCTCGCCGATCCCGCCGTGATCATCGGCTTGTTCGTCGGCGGCTTGGTGCCGTATCTGTTCGGCGCCATGGCGATGGAAGCGGTCGGTCGCGCCGCTGGTTCGGTGGTGACGGAAGTGCGCCGCCAGTTCCGCGAGATCAAGGGCATCATGGAAGGCACCGCCAAGCCGGACTACTCGAAGGCGGTGGACCTGCTGACGCGCGCGGCGATCAAGGAAATGATCATTCCGTCGCTGCTGCCGATCCTGGTGCCGATCGTGCTCGTCGCCGCGGTGAACTGGATGTTCGGACCGGGTGCCGGCATCAAGGCGCTCGGTGGCTTGCTGATCGGAACGATCGTGACGGGCATTTTCGTCGCCGTATCGATGACGACCGGCGGCGGTGCGTGGGACAACGCCAAGAAGTACATCGAGGAAGGCAACTTCGGTGGCAAGGGATCGGATGCGCACAAGGCTGCGGTGACCGGTGATACGGTCGGTGATCCGTACAAGGACACGGCGGGACCGGCCATCAACCCGCTCATCAAGATCATCAACATCGTGGCGCTGCTGCTCGTGCCCTTGCTGTAAAGAGGCCACGTTCGACGGCAATGAAAAGGGCGCCCGAGGCGCCCTTTTCAGTTGTGGGAGACGGACGCTCAGTGCTTGCGATCGTTGTCCTTGTCCTCGCGAAGCTTGTCCTTCAAGCCTCCGACCGTGTTCTGTACCTTGCCGGTGACTTGGTCGGCTTGGCCTTCGCGTTTGAGCTTCTCGTCCCCAGTGACCTTGCCGGCGGCTTCCTTGACCTTGCCGCCGACGTTCTTCGCTGCGCCTTCCACTCGATCTCGATCGGGCATGTCGCTCTCCATCCAGTCGCTTCTAGTGCGACATGAATGGATGAGCGCAGGTCGATGTTCCGAGGATCGATGTTCAGGCGTGCCCGCCACGCGATTCGACGAGCACCGCGCTCACGAGCTTGTTCAGGCGCTCGCAGTACTGCGCGATCGGCTGTTGCGCGCCCACCTGCTTACGCTGCAGCTCGGTCCGAATCTCGTTGAGGCGCCGTTCGATACGGCCGTCGACGACGATCGAGCGGCTGAGAAGTGCGCTCACGCACGCTGTGATTTCGGCGTCTAGCTCGCGGGCGTTGGTCCCGGCGATCTCGACTCCCGCGAGCTCGTTCGGGCAACCGGCTTGAAGATGCTCTCGCCACAAGCGACTCAGCTGCACAGGCTGCATAGGCGCACCGCTTCCCTTGACCTGTATTGAACCCATGGGTTGGGCCTGGCTCTTCTGTCGGGGGCACTTGTTTACCACGGCGCGCGCCGACATGCACCGTCACCGTGCGCCTGGAATGTGTCGGCATCTTGCGGCAATTGGCGTCGATTGACGCGCGTCCCCCACGAACGGGCCAGGCTCCGCCTAAGTCGCTGATTTGCAAGCGGCCCGCCGCACGCGGTCGTGTTGCCTTTCCGGTCCGCGGCGACGGCGCCGTCCGACAGCTTGAGTCGCGGCCGATTTGGCTCAGACTCCGCGCCGGCAAGACCCAAAAATCACGTGCCTCAACTCTCGAAGGAGACGATTCGATGAATACGAAGACTGCAATCCTCGCGGCGGCGATCGGTGGGTTGGTCGCGTGCGCGGGGCCGGCGGCGTTCGCGGCAGACGATGCGAAGCAGGGCGCCACCGAAAAGTGCTACGGCGTCTCGAAGGCCGGCAAGAACGATTGCGCGGGGCCGGCGCACTCCTGTCAGGGCTTGAGCAAGAAGGACGCCGACGGCAAAGAGTGGGTCAAGCTGCCGAAGGGCACGTGCGAGCGCATCGTCGGCGGCTCGCTGACGGCGAAGTCGTAACGCCGACCGCATGAGCCTCGGCGCACCCGCAGCGTTGCGCACGGGCATCGGGCTGCGCGCGATTCATCACTCCCAGATCGTCGCGCGCGGCCCGGCCGTCGGCTGGCTCGAAGCGCACAGCGAAAACTACTTCGCGCGCGGCGGCGCGCTGCCGCGCGTGTTGGGCGCGATTCGCGAGCGCTACCCGCTGAGTCTTCACGGCGTCGGGCTATCGATAGGATCGACGGATCCGCTCGATCGCGCGCACCTCGCGGAGATCGGCAGGCTGGTACGCGACTTCGAGCCGATGCTCGTCAGCGAGCATCTGTGCTGGGGATCGGTCGGCGGCCGCTTCACGAACGATCTTCTGCCGCTGCCCTACACCGAAGAAGCGCTGCGTCACCTGACCGATCGCGTGCGGCACGTGCAGGACTTTCTCGGCCGGCAGATTCTCGTCGAGAACGTCTCGAGCTATCTGCAGTTCGCCGGCTCGGATATCGCAGAGTGGGATTTTCTCGCGGCGCTCGCGCGCGAGTCCGGCTGCGGATTGCTGCTCGACGTGAACAACGTGTACGTCAGCGCGCTGAACCACGGGTTCGATCCGCTCACGTATCTGGACGGTGTGCCGCCGGATGCGGTTCAGGAGATTCATCTCGCGGGTCACAGCGTCCGCAAGATCGATGGGCGCGAGGTGCGCATCGATACGCACGACGGGCCGGTGTGCGATGAGGTGTGGGCGCTGTACGCGGTGGCCGTCGAGCGCTTCGGTGCCGTGCCGACGCTCATCGAATGGGATTCGAACATCCCGGCGCTCGATGTGCTCGCGGACGAAGCGCGCAAGGCGGACCGCGTGAGAGAAACGCCTCGTCGACTTGCCTCGCCGGCTGCTGAGCTCGCACCACCTTTGGCTCGGTACACGGTTACCTAGACGATGCCCGCGCTGCGTGATCTGCAGTTGCGATTTGCGGACGCGCTGTTCGACGGCGCGGATGACGCCGTCGCGCCGGAGATCGTTGCGAACGGCATCGATCCGGCGCAGCGGATCGACATCTATAGGAACAATCTGCGCGAGGGATTCATTCAGGCGCTCGCGATCGGCTTCCCCGTCATCGAGCGATTGGTCGGTACGGAGTACTTCCGTCAGCTGGCGCTCGGCTTTCAGCGCGCGCATCCGTCGCGTGCGGGGAACTTGCATCACATCGGCGGGCCGCTTCCCGGGTTTTTGCATGAGCGGTTCGCGCAGACCGAGTACGCCTACCTTGCCGACGTCGCAGCGCTCGAGTGGGCGCACGAAGAAGTCCTGATCGCTGCCGACGTCACGCCCATTACCGTCGACGCGTTGCGCGACGTCGATCCGGCCGACTACGAGCGATTGCGCTTCGATCTGCATCCTGCGTCCAGGCTGGTGACATCGTCGTATCCGGTCGTGCGCATCTGGCGTGCGAATCAACCGGACGCCTCGAATGAGGAGATCATCGATCTGCGCGCGGGCGGCCAGCGCGTGCTGGTGTTGCGGACCGCAGAGGGCACCGAGTTTCACAGCCTTCCTGCCGGAGACTTCGCGGCACTCGTTGCCTTTGCGCGCGGCGAGCCGCTTGCCGTTGCACTCGATGACGCCCAACAGGCCGACGCGGAGCTCGATTTCGGCACGGCGCTGCGTCGCTTTTTCAGTCTGAACGTTCTCGTAGGGCTGCGAACATGAAGTTCTTGCTCGGGCTGGTGAAGTGGCACGCCACGCTCGGCCGCTGGCTCGACAAGTTGCAGCCGCTCGCGCTGCTCGCCGCGCGCCTGTACGTGACAGATGTTTTCTGGCGTTCCGGATGGCTGAAGCTCACGAGCTGGGACAGCACGCTCGATCTCTTCCGCGATGAGTATCACGTGCCGCTGCTGCCGCCCGACGTTGCGGCCATCGCCGGCACGTTCGGCGAGCTGTTCTTTCCGGCACTATTGGTGTTGGGACTCTTCGGACGGATCGGCGCGCTCGGCACTTTCCTCGTGAACGCGATGGCGGTGATCTCCTACTCGAACGTGCTGCTCGCCGCAGGTTACGAGGCGGCGCTCGGCAATCACATCCTATGGGGCGCGTTACTGCTCGGGCTCATCGTGTTCGGTCCCGGCACGATTTCGCTCGACGCCTGGCTAAACAAGTTTCTGCATCATGACGAGGTCCAGCCAGCCGCCATGGCGCCGGGCGACTTCGCGAAACATCCCCGCGACCTCGAAACCTAGCTTCGCATGCAGGTGCAGGGACGCCTTCGCCTGTGAATCGATCACGCCGATCATCACGTGCATGCCCATTGCGTGAGCGGGCGCCCATAGCGCTTCGATGAGCGCACCGCCGATATGCTGCCCGCGCAGATCCGCGCGCACGTGCACCGAGTGCTCGCACGTGTGCCGGTAGCCCCAACGAGTGCGCCACGGACCGAACGTCGAGAAGCCCGCGACGGCGCCGTTCAATTCGGCGACGAGCACCGGGAAGCCGGCGCCAGTGCGCTCTGCGAACCATGCGCGCCGCTCCGCGAGCGTCGATGCCTTCTCGTCGTAGATCGCGTTCGTGGTGGCGATGACGTCGTTGTAAATCGCGAGAATCTGCGGCAGATCCGCTTCAGTCGCGGCGCGAATGTCCATGCGAGGTCCCCGTTGCGTGCGCGGCAGTCTGTCTCTTATAGTTCTGCCATGTCAAATATGCTGGATGACCCCACTCCACGCATCGCCGCTCGCATTCGCGAGGAACGGGAGGCGCGCGATTGGTCGCTCGCCGATCTCGCGGCACGCTCCGGTGTGTCGCGCGCGATGATCAGCAAGATCGAGCGGAGCGAAGCGAGCCCGACCGCCGCCCTGCTCGGTCGGCTCTCCGGCGCATTCGGCCTCACCCTCTCCTCTCTCCTTGCGCGCGCGGAGCTGCACGCCGGCCGCGTCCTCCGCGCTGCCGATCAGCCGCAATGGCGTGACCCCGAGACCGGCTACCTCCGCCGTCACGTCTCGCCCGCCTCCGATCTGCCGATCGAGATGATTCAAGTCGAGCTGCCCGCCGGCGCGGTGGTCACCTTTCCCGCTTCGGCTTACGTGTTCCTGCGTCATTTGATTTGGGTGCTCAAAGGGCGCTTGATCTTCGTCGAAGGCGACATCACTCATGAGCTCGATCCCGGCGACTGCATCGCTCTCGGCTCCCCTGCCCAGTGCACCTACCGGTCGCCCGGACCCAAGCCCTGCTCGTACTTGGTAATCGTGATGCGCCAATAGGAGGCCCTCGATGAGCACCCCTAGCGACAAGACGCCCGTGCAGAAGACCGACGCTGACTGGCAGCGTGAGCTCACGCCCGATCAGTACCGCGTGCTGCGCCAACACGGCACGGAGCGCGCCGGCACGAGCCCGCTGAACGAGGAGCATCGCAAAGGAACCTTCTACTGCGCGGGATGCGGCGAGCCGCTATTCGATTCGACCGCCAAGTACGACAGCGGCAGCGGTTGGCCGAGTTTCTATGCGCCGAAGCCCGGCGCGGTGGGAACGAGCACGGATACGAGCCACTTCATGAGGCGCACGGAAGTGCACTGCGCGAAGTGCGGCGGGCATCTCGGGCACGTCTTTCCGGACGGCCCGCGACCCACCGGTCAGCGTTATTGCATGAACGGCGTGGCGCTCGACTTCGAGCCCGAAGAGCAATGATCGGCGGCGTGCGAGGCGGACGCGAAGATCAGGAGCCCGAGCACGGAAAGACCGACGAAGAATCGCCAACTGCGCCGCGATCTGCGGTGCATGGAAAAGGAGGCCATGGACAGCAAGCTCCAACAGAGTACGTGTTCTGAATCACAGTGCCGCGCGCACGAGACCTTATGACGCAACGGCCGGTGCATTCTGACGAATGCACCGGCCGAAATCTGTGAAGTCGTAAGTCTTTCGTCTGCTCGGGAATGAACGGACGGGGATATGTAAACGGCGGTACGCGTCAAGCCGCAAGCGACATCGGGACGGGTTTGCCGATCGCGTAGCCCTGTACGTAGTCGACACCCATGCGGCGCGCGGCCTCGAGCGCGGCCGCATCTTCCACCTGCTCGGCGATCACTTTGAAATTCAGCGTGCGCGCGAGCTTGATCATCGCGGTGACCATCGCCTGATTGACGGAATCGCGCGCGAGGTTGCGCATGAACGAGCCGTCGATCTTCAGATAATCCATCGGCAAGTTCTTCAAGTTCGAGAACGAGCCGACGCCCGATCCGAAGTCATCGAGCGCGAACTTGCAGCCCATCCCGTGCAGCACGCCGACGAAGCGACGCGCGTGATCCATGTTCGCCACCACTGCGCTCTCGGTGATTTCGAAGCACACCTGCGCGGGCGAGACGCCCGTGCTATCGAGGCATTCGACGACGAACTCGAGGAACTGCGTGTCCCCGAGCGTCTGCCCGGAGATGTTGATCGCGACGCTGCGCGTCGCCGGAATCGGAATGGCGCCGCGACCCAGCGCGGCGAGGGTTGTCTGCACGACCCAGCGATCGACGAGGCCCATCAGGCGATAGCGCTCGGCCGCACGCACGAAGTCCGACGGCGGCACTTCGTGGCCTTCTTCGTCCTGCAGACGCACGAGCACTTCCATCGCCGGCCCGCCGCCGTCGTCGCCGAATGCCGGAACGATCGGCTGATGATAGAGCTGGAAGCGGTTCTCTTTGAGCGCAGTCTGCAACCGCTGCAGCCATTGGATCTCGCCGGTGTGCCGCGCGAGCGCCTCATCACGGGCCGAGTACACGGCGACGCGCCCCGTGCCCTGTTTCTTGGCGACGTAGCACGCGGAGTCGGCGGCGGCGAGCAGCTCTTCGAGCGTGCCGCTCTCGCGCGAGACCTCGACGAGCCCGACCGACGTACCGATATTGAAGATGCGGTCCTTCCACACGAAGCGGTAGTCGGCGACTGCGCGACATACGTCGTCCGCAATCTGCCGCGCTTTCTCGAGCGGGCAGCCGATGAGCAGCATGCCGAACTCGTCGCCGCCGAGACGCGCGACGGTGTCGCTGTCGCGAACGGCATCGCGCAGTAGCTTTGCCACTTCGCGCAGCATGCTGTCGCCGGCAAGGTGACCGCTCGTGTCGTTGACGACTTTGAAGCGATCGAGATCGATGTAGCACAGCACGTGTTGACCGTCCCCGCGGTGCCCGCTCTCGACGGCTTCTTCCAGGCGCCGCTCGAACTCGCGCCGATTCACGAGACCCGTGAGCGCGTCGTGCGTCGCTTGGTACGACATCTGCCGTGCGAGGCCGCGCAGCTCGGTCACGTCGTGCAGCAGGATCACCGCGCCGGTGACTTCTTTCTCCGCATCGCGAATCGGCGATGCGGACAGCTCGATCGAGCGCTCGCTGCCGTTCGTCTTCGACAGCAGCAACGCGCGGCGGCTGAGATTCACGGGCGCGCCCGTCGTCAGCGCCTGCTTCACCGGATCGCTGAGCAAACGCCGGTCGGTCTCGTCGACGAGCCCGATGACGTCTTCGAGCATTTTGCCGATGGCATTACCCGCTTCGACGCCGATGAGATGCTCGGCCGCCGAGTTCGCGTAGCTGATGCGTCCGTCCCGATCGGTGGCAATGATCGCTTCCGCGAGCGAATCGAGCGCGTACAGATGCATCGGCGAGACGCCGGTGGCGGCCGCCGCCTGCGCCGGCAGCGCGCGCAACGCGGGCACCGTCTGCGTCGGCACGATCTCGACGCCCGTGATGAGCAGCGCCGGTTCGCCTTCGTAATCGAGCACGGTCGAGGTGATCTCGAGCCGGCTGATCTGCCCTTGCAAGCCCACCATCTCGATTTCGTAACGCTCGGCGGCCACTTCGCCCGCGAGCCGGCGGCGGATGTTGTCGCTGACCAGATCCGAATATTCCGGCGGCACGAGATCGCCGAGCTTGCGGCCGATCAGCTCGACCCGATCCACGCCGACGAAGCTCGCGAACTGCTTGTTGGCGTGCAGGATCGCGTCACGATGCACGAGCACCGCCTCGTGAATGCGATCCGCGAGCTCACCGAAGAGCTTCGGGCTCGCGTGACTGCGCTCCTGCGCCGGCGTGGCCGACACGCGCGTGATCAGGTGATTGACGGTGGTCGCGAGCGCCGAGATTTCCGGATGATCCGTGTAGGGATCGACGCGTCCGGTGATGCGCCCGCCGACGGCGATGCGCTGGAGCTGTTGCGAGAGCTGGCCCACCGCCTGCAGCTCGCGCCGCTGCAGCCAGTACATCACGAGTAGCAGCGCCGCGACGAGGCCAAGCAGAAGGCATACGAGCCCCAGGATCGACATTCTTTTTCTCAGTGCCCCGTTGGGAAGCGCCGTCTCATCGACCGCCTTCGTTCATTTTCTCGCGGCCGAAACAACGCTGTGGCGCCAAGCATAGCGCACGACCCGACACGCCCCGACCGTGTTTCACCATATCTCGTCGCACAACCGCTTGGCAGATTCATGCAAAACCCTTAACGTCTCCGGCCCTTTCGGAGGGCACAATAAGTCCTATGTCTATTGTGTCCGGAGCGCGCAAACGATGTCGGTGAATCAAGCCCGCGAACAGATGATCGAGCAACAGGTGCGCGCCTGGGAGGTGCTCGATGCACGCGTGCTCGCCTTGTTGCGCAACGTGCCGCGCGAACAGTTCGTGCCGGACAATCATCGTTTCCTCGCCTTCGCGGACGTCGAAGTGCCGCTGCCGCACGGCCAGCGCATGCTTCGCCCGAACATCGTGGGTCGGCTCCTCCAAGCGCTCGAGCTCACCGGCAGCGAGCGCGTCCTCGAGATCGGCGCCGGCACCGGCTTCGTCACCGCGTGTCTTGCGGCGGCCAGCGCGCAGGTCAAGACACTCGAGCTCTTCGCGGATCTCGCGGACACGGCCCGCGCCAATCTCGCCGCCGTCGGCGCCCGAAATGTCGAAGTCGTCACTGCGGATGCCCTGCAAGCCGGGGTCCAGCTCGAGCCGGCTGCCGACGGGGCGCGCTATCACGCCATCGCGGTAACCGGTTCGCTACCTGTTTACGACGATCGCTTGCAGCGCCTTCTGGAAGTCGGTGGGCGGATGTTCGTCATCGTGGGCGACGCTCCGGTCATGGAGGCTCGGCTCGTCCGGCGCGTCGCGGAGGATGGGTGGAGCACCGAAAGCCTGTTCGAGACGGTCGTAGACCCTCTCATTAACGCCCGGCGGCCACCCGGGTTCGCTTTCTGATCCGTTGGCGATGGTCAGCGAGATCACTGCCTCGCAGCTGCAGGCGCGCCGCACCGCCGGGACCGCTCCGACGGTGCTCGATGTGCGGGAGGCGTGGGAGCTGCAGCTAGCGAGTATCCCGGGTGTTCTGCACATTCCGATGAACGAAGTTCCTACGCGGCTCGCCGAGCTCGATGCGAACGCCGAGATCGTCGTCATGTGCCGATCGGGGGGCCGAAGCATGCAGGTGGCGCAATTCCTCGCGCGCAACGGATTCCGGTCGGTGGCGAATCTGACCGGCGGCATTCTGGCGTGGTCGCGGGACGTGGACTCATCGGTCCAGCAGTACTGACGCGCGACTGTTCGGGTGGGGTATTTCAACGCGCGTTCGTCGACCGGTCGTGCGCGACCTTGTCGGTGCCGAGAATCAACTGATATGGTGATATATAACACCGCGCGAATAAGACCGCGCCGTTAAAGGGAAACTCATGAAACGTGCGATTAGCGTCGCCCTCTTTGTCATGTCCGTCGTCGGGACGGCCTCCGCCGCGGACTTGCTGAGCGTGTACCAAGACGCGCTCACGAACGACCCGGCCATCCGTGAAGCCGATGCCCTGCGCAAGGCGAGCCGTGAGGCACGGCCGCAGGCATGGGCGCAGTTGCTTCCGCAGATCCAGGGGAGCGCCACCTACACCCGCGGCAACACCGACCAGACTCGGCAGAACGCGCAGACGGACCCGGCTACAGGAGACACGGTGCTGTTTCCCCAGACCCAAAAGTTCAAGCCGGACAGCACCGGCTGGTCGGTCAATCTCCGTCAGAACCTGTTCTCGTGGAGCAACTTGGCGAACTTCCGAGCCGCTGGCTATCAGGTCGCGCAGGCCGAAGCCGATTATCGAGCCGCGGAGCAGGACCTGATCTCGCGTACCGCCGCCCGCTACTTCGGCGTGCTGTCGGCGCAGGACACGGTGGAAGCCAATCAGGCGGCCCTCGATGCCTTCAATCGTCAGCTCGATCAGGCGAACAAGCGATTCGAGGTCGGCCTGATCGCTATCACGGACGTGCAGGATACGAAAGCCGCGCGCGACCAGGCAGCGGCGGCGGTGATCGCGGCGAAGCGCGCACTGGCGACGGCAGAGGAGCAGCTGCGCGAGGTGACGGGCCAGAAGTACGACCGGCTCGCTCGTCCCGGCGAGACCATGCCGCTGAAGTCGCCCGAGCCGAACATCGAGCAGCAGTGGGTCGACATTTCGATGGATCAGAATTCGGCGTTGGTCTCGAGCCGACTGCAGGCCGAGCAAGCGCGGGAGAACGTGCAAGTTGCCTTCGGCGGGCATCTGCCGACGCTGGATGCAGTCGCGACGAGGGATCACACGAGAGGCAGCGGAACAGCGGCCTTTTCGGACGTGACGGGCACTTTTTCGCCGTTTGCGCCGTTCCCCACCGAGCAGAATGACAAGACGTACGGCTTGCAGGTGACGGTACCGATCTTCAGCGGCGGGGCTACGCAGTCCCGCGTGCGCCAGTCGCAGTACAACTGGATCGCCGCCAAGGAGCGCGTGACCCGCACCTCACGGGCGACCGAGCGCGCGGCGCGCGACGCGTACCTCGGCGTCATCAGCAACATGGCGCGCGTCGAGGCGCTCCGGCAGGCGTTGGAGTCGAGCCAGACGTCGTTGAAGGCGACCGAGGCGGGTTACGAGGTCGGCACGCGCACGTCGGTGGACGTGCTCGACGCCCGTCGCCTGCTCGTGCAGGCGCAGACGAACTACTCCCAGTCGCGCTACGACTATCTGCAGACGGTGATCGCGCTACGTCAGGCGGCGGGTAACCTCGATCAGAAGACGCTGGACGAGATGAACACCTTGCTGACGGTGACCACTCCGACGGCACCGACCGATCCCAACGCGCCCGTTACCGTGCCACCCCCGGCCCAGCAGCCGCCGCCGCGCTAGCTACTGTCGCAATAATGGATCGATGAGGCCGAGGAGCTTTTCTAGAGCTCCTCGGTTTTCTTCTACCGCCGCTCGGCCGGCGGCGCCCATGCGTTGACGCTCGGTCGGATTCGCGAGCAGCTCTGCTACGCGCTGACCCAGCTCGGCGGCGTCCTTCACGACCACTGCGGCACCGGCATCGATGAGGATTCGGGCGATGTCCGCGGCGTTGTGATTGTGGGGGCCGGTGATCACCGGGATGCCCAGCGCGGCCGGCTCCAAAAGGTTGTGCCCGCCGATGGGCACCAAGCTGCCGCCGACGAACGCGACGTCGCTCATCGCGTAGAAGTCGAGCAGCTCGCCCAGCGTATCGACGAGCAGCACTTCGAGATCGCGTGTACGAGCGGCCGGCGACGAGCGCCGAATGATCCGCACGTTCTGCTTCTCCAGCCACGCGCCAACTTCGGCGAAGCGCTCTCGGTGCCGCGGGACGAGTACGAGCAGCGCATTTGGATGTGCGGCGCGCACGTGTCGATGTGCCGCTAGCACCGCTTCCTCTTCGCCATCGCCGTGAGTGCTGCCGGCAACCCAGACCAGGCGATCGGCGGCGTAGTGCTCGCGCAGCTCGCGACCTTTGGTCGTGACGTCCGGCGGCAGCGCGAAGTCGAATTTCAGATTGCCGGTGACGTGCGTGCGCTTTGGGTTTGCGCCGAGCTCGCGGAAGCGTGCGGCGTCGCCCTCGCCTTGCGCGGCGACGACCACGCCGTTCGAAAGGGCCTGACGGAACAGCGCGAGGAAGCGCGTGTACTTGCCCATCGCTTTGGGCGACAGGCGTGCGCTGGCGAGCACGAGCGGGACGCGGCGGCGGCCGCACTCGTGGTAGAGGTTCGGCCACAGCTCCGTTTCGAAGATCACCGCGATGCGCGGCCGCGCGCGATTGAAGAAGCGATGGACGGAGCCCGGCAAGTCGAGCGGCATGTAGCGCACGGTTGCGCGATCGCCGAGCAGCGCGCGGGCGCGCTCGGCGCCTGTTGCGGTGAGTGTCGTTACGACGATGGGGATGCCGGGGTAGCGGTCGTGCAGGCAACGCACGAGTACGGCGGATGCCTGCACTTCACCTACCGATACCGCGTGCACCCAGATGCTGGGCTTCTCGACGGTTGGCCCACTGCCGAAGCGCTCGCCGAAATTGGCCCAATAGCGACGGTCGCGCAGACCGCGGAAGAACATGACGGCGCAAAAGACGGGTGCGAGCAGGTAAGCGAAGAGCGTGTAGAGGAAACGCATGCGATACGCGGACGCCTAGGACGATGCGGCTTGCGATGCGGCTGGCGGTGCCGCGTCGGTGGAATTGGCATCCTGCGTGGGGCGCGATGACGTCGTTGTCGGTGCGTTGGCTGTTGAAGGGGGCGACGCGGGCGTAGCTGCACTGGGCACGGCGCTTGACGCGGGCCGCGACCCGGCGAAGTCGTTCGCGTCGGTATCCGCCCCCAATGCTGCACTGGGCACGGCGCTTGACGCGGGCCGCGACGGCGCTGCGACAGATGCAGGCGCGGATGGAGCACTCGTCGTAGACGCTGCCTTCGACGCTGACGTGCGTGTCGGCGACGCAGCCGCCGCGCGTGTCGGCGCGGCAGCGGGCGCGCTAGTGGACGCGGGCGCAACGGTTGGCGCTGGCCACGACGATGTCGTGGCAGCAGGACTCGACGCTACCGCAGTGGTCGCCGCCACCGCAGACGCGGCGCTCGGCGTCGACTTCGTTTGCGCATGCGGCGCGCTTGCCGACGAAGCGCTCGCCGGCACTGCAGCTGCCGCGGTGGTCGCCGCAGGCCGCGAAGGTGCGGAAGGCGCCGCGCTAGGCGCCGCCTCGGGCTCCGCATCGTTCATCGACATCGTCGTGTACATCAGCGGCGGGCTCGCATCCGCCGGCGCGACGCTGCTGTTCATCGGTGCATTGGTGCCAGCAGGCGAACCGGCGGAGGCGCTACTAGCCGGCGCGCTGCCTTGAGCGCCACCGGGCCGCGCAGCGCCGGCCGACTGCCGATACCCATCCAGCAACCCATGCCAATCCGCCTCGCTGAAATGCTCGGGCGGCAATTTGTACGTGACCTTCTCCAGCGAGCGCCGCAGCCGCACGAGATTCTCATCGCACCACAGCCCCGGCTTCATCAACCGCCCGCGATCGAAATCGAGCAGATACACGAGATCGTCGCCCACCAACAAAATGTTGTGCGCATTCAAATCCGCATGGCACACGCCCAGATCGTGAAACATGCGAATGCAGCGCCCGATGGTGATCCAGCCGAGAATCGGAATTCCCCGCCGCCGCAACAGCGCCGCGAGCGTGATCGATTCGCCGAGGCGCTCGGTGATGATGTCCGCCGTATACGTGAGCCCCAAGCGCCGATAACGCGCGGCCACCGGCGTCGGCACCGGCAGTCCCGCGCGATGCAAGTGATACAGCAGCTGCCACTCGCGAAAGCCGCGCGTCGCGAACTCGCCGCGCCAGAGATACCGATCGCTGGACACCTTCGCGACGAGCCCGCCGCGGTGGTAGTGCCGCAGCACGAACCCCGGCCCGCCGTTCTTGATGAAATGCACGGTGCCGCGACCGCGTGCCTCACCGTCCAGATCGCCGCGTTCGCGCCAGAATGCGGGCTCGAACCAGCTCGCCGTCGCGTTGCCGGCCCGGGAGGCGTCATATAGCATCGCGCCCCCTGTGAGATCCTTCCGCTTGACCTCCGACCCGAGCGGCCACTGCCGGCTCATCGGTGAGCTCCCCTGATGCTGCCCCTTGCCGAATCGCCCCGCAGTGTCTGCATGCTGCGACTATCGGCGATCGGCGATACGTGCCATGCCGTGCCGATTCTGCGGACGTTGCAGCGGGCGTGGCCCGAAACGCAGTTCACGTGGATCATCGGTAAGACCGAAGCGCGCCTCATGGGCCTGATCGAGGGCGTGGAGTTTATCATCGTGGACAAGCGCGCCGGCCTTGGCGCGCGTCGCGAAATCCGCCGCCAACTCGCGGGCCGGCGCTTCGATGTCCTGCTCCACATGCAGCTCGCCTTCCGCGCCAGCCTCATCGCGCGCGAAGTGAACGCCGCCGTGAAGCTCGGCTTCGACCGCGCACGGGCGCGCGAGCTGCAATGGCTGTTCACGAACGCGCGGATCGCCGCGCGCCGCCACCAGCACGTGATGGATAGTTTCTTCGGCTTCACCGAAGCCCTCGGAGTGCATGATCGGGTCGTGACCTGGGAGATTCCGCTGCCGCAGGAGGCGCAGGCGTACGCGCATGAGCTGATCCCCGACACGCGCCCCACCCTCGTGATCAGCCCATGCTCGAGCCACCCGCTGCGAAACTGGCGCGCCGAGCGCTACGCGGCGGTCGCCGACTACGCGGCCCGCCAGTACGGCATGCGCGTCATTCTGTGCGGCGGTCCGAGCGACATCGAACGGCAGATGGGCGCGGCGATCGAAGCCGCCGTGCAGTCGCCCGTCGTGAATCAAATCGGCAAGGACACGTTGCCGCAGCTCTTGGCGGTGCTGGAGCGCGCGACGCTGCTCGTCGCGCCCGACTCCGGTCCGGCGCACATGGCGACGATGGTGCGCACCCCCGTGGTCGGGCTCTACGCGGCGACGAATCCCGCGCGCAGCGGCCCGTATCTTTCCCGGCCCTGGTGCGTGAACGCCTACGGCGAAGCCGCGCGCCGCTTCCGCGGCCGCCCGCCCGAGCGGCTGCCGTGGACTGAAAAGATCGAGGAGCGGGGGGTGATGGACCTCATCACCGTGGCGCAAGTGACCGCGAAGCTCGATCAGGCGCTGCAGTATGCTGCGCGCCTTGGAGGACCTGCGTGAACGACATTCTGGTACCGATTTCCCCGGGTGAGCTGCTCGACAAGATCACCATTTTGCGCATCAAGTCGGCGCGGATGACCGATGCGGCGAAGCTTGCGAACGTGCGGCTCGAACTGTCGCTGCTCGAGAAGACCTGGCGCGAGTCGGTCGATGCGGCGCTCGACGTTTCTGCCGAGGAGCGCGCGCTGCAGGCGGTGAACGAGCGCCTGTGGGTGATCGAAGACGACATTCGCGACAAGGAACGCGCGCAGGCGTTCGATGCGCGATTCATCGAGCTCGCGCGGGCTGTTTATGTGGAGAACGACGAGCGCGCGACCGTCAAGAAGCGCATCAATGTGAAGCTTGGGTCGCGGATTGTGGAGGAGAAATCGTACAAGCCGTACCGGGCCTAGATCGCGCCGGTTTCGGGCGTGTCGCTCCAATTGGAGCTGAGGTTCGGCGTGGGGCGGTCTACCTTTGATTTCGAGCCCCATCAGCGCTTGAGCGTGTACTCCGCCCCGCAGTAGGGGCACTTCGCCCAGCCGGTTTCCTCGATCGGCAGGTAGACCCGGGGATGCGAATTCCACAGGTACATCTCGGGCATCGGGCAGGACAGCGGCAGATCCTCGGGAGTCACTTCGTACTGACTCTGGGCGTTCGGCTGGATCAGCGGTTTGGTCGTCGGCGCGGCCATTGACGGCTCTCGTCTAGCGGGGGACGCGCGATTATACAGGCCGGAGCGCCGGTCATCCGAGTCGGCCGAGCTTCACCTTCTTGCCGCCCTTGTCGACGAGGTTCTTGCCTTCGAGCAGCTGCAGGGCCAGCTGGCGGGCCTTGTCGGCCGCGGCGCCGAAGATTTCCCGTGTCGAACGCATTCTCAGTCGGTCATCGTGTCGTTCCAGATGCGCGTGACGGCCGCGCGCTCGGTGACGAACTCCGTATCCGCAACGATGGGTTCGCGGCTCTCGAGCGAGAGATGATGCGAGTGAGTGCGGTATGCCCGATAAGCGTGCGTGAGCACGTCCACCGTTTCCTGCGGAACGAGCGCCGCCGACGCCACCGACTCGAGCTGACGGATGGTGTCGGAAAACATCGCCACCGGCGGATAGTCCTGCGCCCAGAGCAGCGCCCAGTACTGCGCCAGGAATTCGACATCGGCGATGCCGCCCGCATCCTGCTTGATATCGAATTGGCCGGGCTTCGCCTTCGAGAGCTCCTTGCGCATGCGCTCGCGCATCGACGCGACTTCGCCGCGCAGCATGTCGCGCCGAACGTGATTGCGTAGCGCGTCCATGCGCACGGCCGCGAACTGCGCGCGCAGCTCGGGCGAGCCCGCGACATCGCGCGCATGCAGAAGGGCTTGGTGCTCCCACGTCCACGCCTCCTTCTCCTGATACTCGGCAAACGCGTGGATGTTCGTGATGAGCATGCCGCCCTTGCCGCTCGGGCGCAGGCGCACGTCCACTTCGTACAAGCGGCCCGCAGCGGTGTGCACTGTGAGAATGTGCACGATGCGCTGAGCGAGACGCACGAAGAAGATCTGATTGTCGATCGGCCGCGCGGCGTCGGTCTCCTGTTGCTCGCCGGTCGAGTCGTGCAGGAACACGAGATCGAGGTCGGACGAGTAGCCGAGCTCCATGCCGCCGAGCTTCCCGTAACCGGCCGCGCACACGCGCACCGCCCGACGAGCGCCGCCGCCGGCGTCGCACATCGGCACACCGAACTGCGCAGTCATCTGCTGCCAACCCATGACGATCGCGCGCTCGACGATGATCTCCGCCACTTCCGTGAGCCGGTCGCTCACTTTCATCACCGGCAGAAAGCCCGTCAGATCGGCGACGGCGATGCGGAAAATGGCGACCCGCTGAAACTGGCGCAACGTTTCGACTTGTCGCTCCGGTTCCTCTTCCGCCACTTGGTCGAGCATCACATCGAGCTCGGCTTCGAGATTCGCGCGCGTCGGCAAATCCAGCAGCAAGCGTTCATCGAGCAGCTCGTCGAGCAGCACCGGATGCGCCGCGATTTGGTTCGCGAGGAAATCGCCGTGGCCGCAGAGCTCGATCAGACGCTTGCGCGCGGCGCCGCTCTCGGTGAGCAGCGCGAAGTACACGGAGCGCTGACCGATGGCCTCGATGATTTTCAACACTCGCCGCATCACGCTCAGCGGCGTCGGGCTCGCGGCAATGTCGGCCATCAGCACGGGCAGCATCGCCTGCAGCCGTTTGCGACCCGGCTCGTCGAGCTTGCGCACCAGCGCCGAGGCACGCAGCTCGAGGAGCAGACGCGCGGCGTCGTCCGCGTCGGCCATGCCCGCCCGCGACAGCGATTCGGCGAGCGCGGCCTGCTCGGCCTCGGTCTCCCACAGGCGGCCGAAATCCATCTTCACGGCCGCCGGGTCTGCGTCGCTCCCGCCGCTGAAGACGACGGATTCGAAGTGCCGGCTCACGCGCGCGCGATGGGCGTCGAGCGTTGCGAGCATCGTGTCCCAGTCGGGCGCACCCATTGCCAAGGCGATCCGCTCGCGGCCGAGATCGCCTTGCGGCAGGCGATGCTCCTGCATGTCCGCGAGCATCTGCAGCCGATTCTCCAAGCGACGCAGATACTCGTAGGCGGAGTGCAGATCGAGCACGACACGCGGTGGCAGCAGCTTGTTGCCGTCGAGAAGCGGCAGCGCTTCGAGCAGCGATGGTGTCTGCAGCCGCTTGAACCGTCCGCCGCGGATCAGCTGAAACGCCTGCACGATGAATTCGATCTCGCGAATGCCACCGGGTCCGAGCTTCACGTGATCTTCCAGCTCGCGCCGCTCGACTTCGCGCTCGATCAGCGCCTTCATCTCGCGCAAGCTCTCGAACACGCCGTAGTCGATGTAGCGGCGATACACGAACGGCCGAATCACGTTCGCATAAACCTCGGTGTACGCGTCGCTCGCCGTGATCGCGCGCGCCTTCACGTAGGCATAGCGCTCCCAATCGCGGCCGTGCCGCTGCAGATAGTCCTCGAACGACGCGAAGCTCGATACGACCGCACCGCTATCGCCGAACGGCCGCAAGCGCAGATCGACGCGGAACACGAAGCCGTCGTGCGTCGGTGTCTTCAGGAGCCGCACCGTCTCCTGCGCAAGACGCGTGAAGAACTCTTCGTTCGAGATCGAGCGCGCGCCATCCGTGTCGCCATGCTCCGGAAACAGCAGCACGAGATCGATGTCCGACGAAAAATTCAGCTCACCGCCACCGAGCTTGCCCATGCCGAGGATGATGAGCGGCTGCATCGCGCCGCTCGCGGAGCGCGGTTCGCCGTAGCGCGCCACCAGCGATTGGCGCCCTCGTTCATAGGCCAGGCGGATCGCCGCATCGGCGAACTTGGAGAGCTCGAACAGTGTGTCTTCGAGGCTCGACCAGCCCGCGAGATCGCGCCACGCGATGCGCACCATCTCGCGCCGCCGCCAGCGACGCAGGCTCGCGAGGAAATCGGCATCCGCCGCGGTGGTGGCGGGCGGCACCTCAGCCGCGATAGCAGCGGCGTGCGCCGCGTAGTCCGCCGTGCGCAGACGTTTCAATAAGTCGCCGCTAGCGAGCAACGAAATCCACATCGCAGGATGACGCGCGCACGCCTGCGCCACGAAGTCGCTGCACGCGAAGACGAGGGGCAGCGATTCGCGCACCGGGGCCGGCGCCGCTTCGAGAGCGGCGCCCGCCTCGGCATGCGCATTCAGCGATTCGAGCGCGCTCTGAACGAGCGCATGCAGCTGCGGCCGTTGGCGCAGGGGCGCGTCAATTCCAGACGGTGCCGCCGAGGTCGTGGAAGGTGGAAGTGTCAAGGCGACGGCTCAGACCCTTGAACGTGGACTGCTGCGTGTAGACCTGCGAGCCATCGGACGCGGACACCGAGCCCGCATCGCCTTCGACCACACTGTTCTTGATGTGCACATTGGCCGCACGCGCCGAGATCCCCAAGCCACCGTGCGCAATGATATGACTGTTCGTGATGTGAATCTCGCATCCGGCCTCGGCGCTCACGGCGTCGCCGTCGAACTCGAGATTGCGGCCATCGATGTGCAGCAGCTGCTGCCCTTGGCAAATCATCGGCTCGGCACGCTTCTCGACCGCGACGCCGCGGGCCGGTGACGGAATGTCCGAGGACCGCGAGGCGAGGCGCACGGCCGAGGGCGGCGCGCGATCGCCCGCCGTGATCTGATATCCCGGACCGGACTTGAGCACCTTCCTGCCGTTCGCCGCGTCCTTGGCCGATGCCGCATCGACGGCTTCGCTCTGCGTGCTGCCCTGTGCGAGCACAGCACCCGTGCGCGGGTCCGTGATCACCGCAGTGCCACCGCTCGTGCCCGACTGCGCGACAGAGGGTGACGGATTGCCCTGCTCCGCAGGCCGCGCAATCTCGCCGGCGTTCGGTGACTCCTCGACAGGCGGCGCCGCGGGCTCGTAGGCGTGCGCGGTGGTCTCGCCGTTCGCCGGCTTCTCATCCGAGACGGGTCGCGGCTTGCCTTCATCGCTCGCAACACCCGGCACGGTGCCGATGACTTGATCGACGCGCACGATGCGCAGCTCACCCGTGTCTTTCACGCGCACGGTAAACGTGCTCTCTTTCTTGTCGAACGCCACCACCGTGATCTGCTCGTTGCGCTCGAGTGCGGCGCGCGCGAAGTCGGCCGCGGTATCGGTGCTGGCACCGGCGCCGGCGCTTCCGAGCTTGTCGCAGCCGGACAGAAAAAACAGCGCCGCGCCGACTGCGAGGAGTGCTTGCGCCGGGCCACGAAGAGTTGCCATGGAAGATCTCCAGAGGGGCCTGCAGCCTGAAGGCCTCGAAACCTCAACATAAACTGCACCGCGGCAGATTGAAAGCATGAAAGCGTCGCCGTTCGGCGAGCGTTTTCGCTGTGAGCACTACGCGGGGTGAGCGCACACGGATGCGAAGCAATTGCCGCGCCCGAGTCGTCGATGCATTTGTCTTAATGCGGATCGAAGCGAAAAAAACGCCGGTGCGGATTACTCCACACCGGCGCTCGATTGCTCGCGAGAGCGCCGTCGCTCAGCGCATCTGAAGCATCACGCGCTTCGCAGTGAGCGTGTTGCTCGTCGCGTCGTAGCTTCCGGTCGCGGAGATGCTGACGACTTTCTCCGTGAGGAGCTTGCTGTTGAGCGCGGTGATGAAGTCGGCGAATGTCGAGAACACCTGCACCGTATTCGGCTCACCGATTGCGAACAGGCCACCGCTCGCATCGGGTTTCACGGTCGGCGAGCTCGCGAGCTGCCGCACGTCGTACACCCTCGGGCCAATCGCGATGAAGTGGCGCAGGTCGATGCGTGAGTTGTGATTATCGATGACGAGCCCCGCCGTCGCGTCGATCGTCAGGAATGGCGCGCTCGTACCGTTACTCCCGAAGCCCACCGACAACACCGCTTGCACGTCGCGGAAACCGACGAGCGTGGTCGCCGTGAAGTCCGGGGGCGCCGTGCCAAACGGCGCGACGAAGCCGAACACGCGCGCGGGCGAGCCGACATCGAGATTCGTCAGCGGCAACACGCCTGTGTCGACTTGGTAGTTCGAAGTCACGACTGCGTCCAGCGCCGGCTGCGAACGCGTGCCCGCGAAGTTGAACGCCGTTGCGGGCCGCCCATTGATCGCGGAGAGATCGAGCGTCATGCCGCCGACTGCAAGGCTCTTCACGGTGCCGAGCAGGTGCGTCAGCTGCATGCGCACGCGGCCCGCGGTGGCGTCGAGGGAAACGTCATCACCCGACTCCGTCGCGGTGCCGAAGGCCAGAATGCGCTGGCCGACAGAGACCGCACCGATCGTCAGTGATGTATCGGGCGGACCGTCCTTGATGATTTTGGTGGTCTGACCGAGAACGACCGTCGTGATCCCGCGCTTGAACACGACGCTGCCGGTCTTTTTGATGAGTGTCACGCCGTGCACGATGAGATTGCTGCCGCTGCGTGCGACGACCGTGCCTTCGATCGCATCGAACTGCGAACCGGCGACGCTCGTACCCGCATGCACGCGCGTCGCAGTAAACGTGCGGTTGAGCACGTCCAGCGTGCCGTAGGCAGCCGTCGGCGAGCCCGGCGAGAGAGCCGCCATCGCAGCAATGCCGGGTGCGCCGGTGTACTGCGTACCGTCGACCTCGAATTGCGTGGTCGACGTCGTGTGAACCGTCACATCGCCCAAGCGCGCACTCGCGAGATTGAAGGGGCGCAGGTCGACATGATAGTTGCCGGCCGCGCTGTCCACCGAGGTGAGCGGGCCGCGCACGCGTGCCTGGCGACTGTCCGCCACGTCGACGGACGCAACGATCACCGGCTGCACGGTCACCTGAACCGGGCTCTTCGTCGTGTCGACGCTGTTCGACGCGAGCAGATCGAAATCGAGCTCGAGTAGCGCCGGCCGGCCGCCGACGATCGTGAGCTGCTTGCGGTTATCGAGCTGCACATCGAGGTCGACGGTCGTGAGCGGGTTGCCGTTGGCGTCCACGGCCACGGCGTGCGTGGGCGTGCCGTTCACGTCGACGACGATGTCGGCGTTCGTGTAATCGAGCCGCAGGGTGCCCGCGACATACGTGCCGGGCGGAATCGTGACCGCCGTGAGGAATTCTTTGAGATCGACGAGATCCGCGAAATCGATCCGCGGCTTCACCGGGAGCGTATCGACCGTGCTGCCGTCCGCCTTCTTCAGACTGAGCGAGACGACGTCGACGGTGTAACTGTCGAAGTCGCCGTCGGCGTCCATCACGCTGACATAAGCAGTACCGCAGGTCGCCGTGGTGCACGAAGAACCGGGAGCGGGGTTATCGCCTCCAGTGGCTAACGCGTCGCCACCGCCGCATGCGGTGAGCGCAAGTGTCAAACAAGCGAGCGCGCCACTGAGACGCGCGCGCGTCGCATTGAACAGTCGAGTGAACACGTGAAATTCTCCCTGGCGATTTATTCGTGGCGACCCCGAACGGACCGACAAACGCACGGTTGACGCCCCAGTGCGTATGCGGCCGGCGACATTACACGAAACGAGATCGCGCACGCGGACCTCAGCTCCAGCGCGCAAAGGCATCGCCTCGGCAACCCCCATCAGTACGCCGGCCGAAGGCCGTAAAAAACGAAGCCCCGCACGCGTGAGCGGCGGGGCTTCAAGAATGCGCGGATGCATCAGGGGGTCTCGATCCGCGACTTTCAGGGCGTGTGCCATGCAAGGCACGTCACACCATCCCTTAACTGTAAAAACGTTGGTCGATACTTTGGAGCCGGGAAGATACCGGTGCTGTGTGACAACACCGGTACCGCCAAGGTTCCTATCACCAACGGGACATTTACATGTCCATGCCGCCCATGCCGCCCGGCGGCATGCCGCCGTGGCTGTGCTCCTCATCCTTCGGAGCTTCGGCAATCATCACTTCCGTCGTCAGCAGCAGGCCCGACACCGACGCCGCGTTCTGCAGCGCGAGGCGCGTGACCTTCGTCGGGTCGAGGATGCCCTCTTCGAGCATGTCGCCATACTCGCCCGTCGCAGCGTTGTAGCCGTACGAGCCCTTGCCCGCCTTCACGGCATTCACGACGACGGCCGCATCTTCACCGGCGTTCTCCACGATCTGACGCAGCGGCTCCTCGATGGAGCGCGACAGAATGCGGACACCGACGGTCTGATCCTCGTTGGCGCCTTCCAGCTTCTCGACGGCCTTCTGCACACGGATGAGTGCAACGCCGCCGCCCGGAACAACGCCTTCTTCGACGGCCGCGCGGGTCGCGTGCAGCGCGTCTTCGACGCGGGCCTTCTTCTCCTTCATTTCGACTTCGGTCGCGGCGCCGACTTTGATCACCGCCACACCGCCGGAGAGCTTCGCAACGCGCTCCTGCAGCTTTTCCTTGTCGTAATCGGAGGTCGCTTCCTCGATCTGCTGGCGGATCGACTCGATGCGCGCCTTGATGTCCGCGCCCTTGCCGTCGCCGTCGATGATCGTGGTGTTCTCTTTCTCCACGACGATCTTCTTGGCTTCGCCCAGATCGTTCAGCGTCGCCTTCTCGAGCTGCAGGCCGACCTCATCCGAGATCACCGTGCCGCCCGTGAGGATCGCGATGTCCTGCAGCATGGCCTTGCGACGGTCGCCGAAGCCCGGCGCCTTCACGGCCGCAACCTTCAGGATGCCGCGGATGTTGTTCACGACGAGAGTCGCGAGCGCTTCGCCGTCGACGTCTTCAGCGACGACGAGGAGCGGACGGCTGGACTTCGCAACGCCCTCGAGCAGCGGCAGCAGCTCGCGGATGTTCGAGATCTTCTTGTCGACCAGCAGGATGAACGGCTTGTCGAGCTCGGCCGTCTGGTTCGCCTGGTTGTTGATGAAGTACGCGGAGAGGTAACCGCGGTCGAACTGCATACCCTCGACCACTTCGAGCTCGTTCTCGAGGCCCGAGCCCTCTTCCACCGTGATCACGCCTTCCTTGCCGACCTTCTCCATCGCATCCGCAATCGTCTTGCCGATCGACTCGTCGGAGTTCGCCGAGATCGTGCCGACCTGCGCGATCGCCTTCGAGTCCTTGCAGGGCTTCGAGAGCTTCTTCAGCTCTTCGGTGGCCACCACGACGGCCTTGTCGATGCCGCGCTTGATGTCCATCGGGTTGCGGCCCGAGGCCACGGCCTTCAAGCCTTCACGGATGATCGCCTGCGCCAGCACGGTCGCCGTCGTGGTGCCGTCGCCGGCCTCGTCGGAGGTGTTGGACGCGACTTCCTTCACCATCTGCGCGCCCATGTTCTCGAACTTGTCCTTCAGCTCGATCTCTTTTGCGACCGACACACCGTCCTTCGTGACGGTCGGGGCGCCGAAGCTCTTCTCGAGCACGGCGTTGCGGCCCTTGGGGCCGAGCGTCGCCTTCACGGCGTTCGCGAGAATATTGACGCCTTTGACCATGCGGTTGCGGGCGTCATCGGAAAAGCGGACTTCTTTAGCAGCCATGTCTGAATGCTCCGATTACTTGCCTTCGATGACGGCCATGACGTCTTCTTCACGCATGACCAGAAGATCTTCGCCGTCGACCTTCACTTCCGTTCCGCTGTACTTGCCGAACAGGATCTTGTCGCCGACCTTCACATCGAGGGGACGGACCTGGCCGTCTTCGAGAATCTTGCCTTTGCCGACCGCCACGATCTTTCCCTGAACGGGCTTTTCGGCCGCGGTATCGGGAATGACGATGCCGCCCGGAGAGGTGCGCTCTTCCTCCAGACGTTTCACGATGACGCGGTCATGAAGAGGACGAATCTTCATGGATATCGCTCCTTACGAGACTGGTTGATGGTTGTGGGTACCGAGGCAGGGAGGGCAGCTTGGCCCGTCTTGAACGAGGCTATTAGCACTCCCCGCGAACGGCTGCTAATGATAGGCAGCGGGTTTCGGATTTCAAGCCGGGCAGGAGAAGTTTCGGTACGGTCGCCGCGATTTTTTGGGCGAGCGCGATACTTTTGGCGGTTTCGGGTCTCTTAGCGTGACGGGCCGTCAGGACGGCCCGTAGGATCCGGCTTCATGAGCAAATGGCGTTTCGGGTGGATTGCGTGGCTCGTCATCGGCGCGGCGACAGCGGCGGCCGCCGATCCCAAAGTGGGCGATTCGGCGGCGAACATGCCGGCAGCAGGCGGGATCAAGGCCATTTTAGGCGCCGGCGAGAAGAAGGGCGCGGACGAGGAGTTCCTGCCCCCCGATCAGGCCTTTCAGGTCGCCGCCGTGGCGGATGGGCCAGACCGCGTGCGGGTCGAGTGGGTCATCCACGAGGGGTACTACCTCTATAAGGGTCGCATCAAGTTCGCGACGACCGATGCGCAGGCGGCGCTCGGGACGGCCTCCCTGCCCACCGGGAAGAAGAAACACGACGAGTACTTCGGCGACCAGGAGGTCTACCACGATGGGATCGTAGCGACGGTGCCGGTTGCTCGGGCGGCTGGCGCGACGGGCGAGTTGCCGCTCGACGTGACCTACCAGGGATGTGCTGAAGCGGGACTCTGCTACCCACCGATTACGAAGAATCTCACGGTCAGCCTTGTCGGGAGCGGCTCGGGGACAGCCAGTGCCGCAGGTGGCGCAGCGGCAGCCAAAGCGCCGCCGCCCAGTTCAAGCAGTGGCGCGCTTGATGGCGCGGCAGGGGCTGCGTCGGCCGGTGCGAGCAGCGCGGCCGGCTATGTGTCGGAGCAGGATCGGCTCGCGGGGCTCATTCGCGACGGGAATCTCCTGGCGGTGCTCGCGACGTTCTTCGGCATCGGGGTGCTGCTGTCGTTCACGCCATGTGTCTTACCGATGATTCCGATTCTGTCGGGCATCATCGTCGGGCAGGGCGAGAAGGTCACAGCTAGCCGCGGGTTCTCGCTCGCGTTCACCTACGTGCAGGGAATGGCGCTGACATACGCGACGGCGGGCGCCGGGTTCGTCCTCATCTTCAAGCAAGCGCCGCAGGCGTTCTTTCAACAGCCGTGGATCATCGTCCTGTTCGCCGCGCTGTTCATCGCGCTGGCGTTGGCGATGTTCGGCGCCTACACGCTGCAACTTCCGAGTGCCCTGCAGACCCGGCTCACCGGCGTCAGCAACCAGCAGAAGTCCGGCACGTACGGCGGCACGTTCGTCATGGGCGCGCTTTCGGCACTCGTTGTCACTGCGTGCGTTGCGCCCGCGCTGATCGCTGCGCTGTCGGTCATCAGTCAGACGGGGCAGGTGGCTCGTGGCGCCGCCGCTCTCTATGTGACGGGTCTCGGCATGGGTGTACCGCTCCTGCTGGTCGGCGCGTCCGCCGGTTCACTCTTGCCGAAGGTCGGGCCGTGGATGGACACCGTGAAGTCGCTGTTCGGCGTGCTCTTCCTGGGCGTTGCCATCTACTTCGTGCAGCCGCTGCTGCCAGCAACGGTCTCCATGCTGCTGTGGTCTGCGCTGGCCGTGACCTCAGGCTTCTGGATCTTTTCGCTGAAGGCGCGTGACGGTGGCCCGGCTGCGGCGGCAGTCCGCGCGCCCGGTCTGCTCGCGCTCATCTACGGCATCATCCTGCTGATCGGCGTGGCGGCCGGCAGTTCCGACCCGCTGCAGCCGTTGAGCTCGCTCCGCGTCGCGACCACGAGTGGCGGCTCGGCGCCGATCGCGCAGGAATCCGGCTTGAAGTTCGAAACCATCAAGTCCGTCTCCGATCTGCAGCAGCGTGTGGCGGCGGCGAGCGCGGCGGGCAAGCCCGTACTGCTCGACTTCTACGCCGACTGGTGCGTGTCTTGTAAAGAGATGGAGAAGTACACCTTCACCGATCGCTCTGTGCAGGCCGCGCTCAGCAACGCCGTGCTCCTGCGCGCCGACGTCACGCGGAACGACGCGGCCGATCAGGCGTTGCTCCAGCACTTCGGCATCTTCGGGCCGCCGACCATCGCCTTTTACGATCCGGCCGGGCAGGAACAGCGCAACTTCCGGGTCGTTGGGTACATGAAGGCACCGGAGTTCGCGGCGGTGCTCCGCCAAGCATTCTCGGGTGGCGGAAAGACGATCTGAGCAAGACGTCATGAATATGAAGGTGCTCGTCCGCGCTGTCATCGTGGCGGTCGCCGTGTCGGCGGGGTTCCTGTTGCAGCGCTCGCTGGGCTGGCGCTCGACGATCACCGAACAAGACAGCGCCAGTGCCGCCGCCAGCGCGGCGGTCGCCCAAGACGCCAACGACGAGATCAAAGCGCCCGCCGATCAGGCAGAGCCGAAACGCCGCCCGATCCCTGAAACACTCCCTGCGATCGCCCTTCCCGACCGCGATGGCGTGACCCGCGCGCTCTCCGAATGGAAGGGCCGGCCGGTCGTCATCAATTTCTGGGCGACCTGGTGCGGCCCGTGCCGCGAAGAAATCCCCCTGCTCAAGACCCTGCGCAACGAACGGAGCCGCGATCGGCTTGAGATCGTCGGCATCGCCATCGATCAGCGCGAGCCCGTGCTGAAGTACGCACGCGACATCGGCATCGACTACCCGATCCTGATCGGCGAGAAGGAGGGGTACGCAGCGGCCGAAGCGTTCGGGGTCGCGCTCGTGTTGCCCTTCTCCGTGTTCGCCGACAGTAGCGGGCACGTCGTCACCCTGAAAATCGGGGAGCTGCACGCCAACGAAGCCGCCTTCATTCTCGACCGGGTGCGCGAGGTGGACACGAAGCGCCTCGACCTCGAGGCCGCCCGGCGCCAGATCGCGGACAAGATGCGCGAATTCTCGATCGAGCGCGGCAAGCAGGCCGCGGACGCCGAGGATTCGCACGGCCATTCGGGTTAGCCGCTAGACCCGCCTCCCAGTCCCGACTTCGCAAACCCATCGCGCCCGGCCGCGTTCGCGGCTATGATGCGCGGCCGCAACGCCCTTCCCACCCCACAGTCGACCCGTCCCAGCGGACGAACGTCGCCAATCTCGCCAAGAAAGTATCGCCATCGACGGGAATTGGGGTACATTCGCGCCGCTTTCCGCCCCGATCCGGAGTATGTCAAAGAGGCCCCATGGCCCGGCTGCTGCTATTGAATGGCCCGAATTTGAATCTACTCGGCACGCGCGAACCGGCCGTGTACGGCGCGGCTACGCTCGCGTCGATCGAACAGCGTGCGGCGGCCGTGGCAAAAGAGCTGGGTCACGAGCTGACGGCCTTCCAGAGCAACGCCGAGCACGAGCTGATTGAGCGGATCCATCAGGCCGGCCGTGAGGGTGTGGCCTTCATCATTTTCAATCCGGCCGGCTTCTCCCATACGAGCGTGGCGTTGCGGGACGCCCTGCTCGGAGTCGCCGTGCCGTTCATCGAAGTACATCTGTCGAACATTCATGCGCGCGAGGCGTTTCGACGCCACTCCTATTTCTCCGACGTCGCGGTCGGCTGCGTCGTGGGCCTCGGCGCCTTCGGCTACGAGCTGGCCGTGCGCGCGGCCAGCGAACGGCTGTCGCGCCCGTCGTAATCACTTTTGGCAACGCTGACTTTCAGGGGAGCTCTCCTGGTATGGACATTCGCAAAATCAAGAAACTGATCGAGCTGCTCGAGGAGTCCGGTATCGCCGAAATAGAGATCAAGGAAGGCGAGGAAGCGGTGCGCATCAGTCGCATGCCGACGGGACCCGCCGCCGCAGTGCAGACCTATGCGATGCCGGCCGCGCCGCCGCCGATGGCCATGGCCCCCGCGCAGGCCGCGGCAGCCGCCGCCCCCGCCGCGGAGGCGCCTGCCGCGCGCGCTCGGCCCAACGAACACGTGATCACGGCCCCGATGGTCGGCACGTATTACTCCGCACCGTCGCCGGGTGCGAAGTCGTTCGTCGAGATCGGCGATGAGGTCAAGGTCGGCCAAGTCCTCTGCATCATCGAAGCGATGAAGATGATGAACCAGATCGAGTCCGATAAAGCCGGCCGCGTCACCTCGATCATGGCCCGCAATGGCGACCCGGTCGAATTCGGGCAGCCGCTGTTCGTCGTCGAATAAACCCCATGCTCGAGAAGATCGTCATCGCCAATCGCGGCGAGATCGCGCTACGTATTCTGCGCGCGTGCCGCGAGCTCGGGATCCGCACGGTCGCGGTTCACTCGACTGCGGACTACAACCTGAAGCACGTGCTGCTCGCGGACGAGTCCGTCTGCATCGGGCCGCCGCCCTCGGCCGGCAGCTACTTGAACATGCCGGCCATCATCAGCGCCGCGGAAGTGACCGACTCGGTGGGCATCCACCCGGGCTACGGCTTCCTGTCGGAGAACGCGGATTTCGCGGAGCGCGTCGAGAAGAGCGGCTTCGTGTTCGTCGGCCCCAAGGCCGAGACCATTCGCATGATGGGCGACAAGGTGTCGGCCATCAAAGTGATGAAGAGCCACGGGGTGCCGTGCGTTCCCGGTTCGGACGGTCCGCTCGGCGAAGATACGGACGAGAACCTGCGCATTGCGCGCGACATCGGCTATCCGGTGATCATCAAGGCGTCGGGCGGCGGCGGCGGACGCGGCATGCGGGTCGTGCATGCGGAAGCGGCGCTCTTGAACGCCATCAGTATCACCAAGGCAGAGGCTCGCGCGGCGTTCGGCAACGAACAGGTCTACATGGAGAAGTTCCTGGAGAAGCCGCGCCACATCGAATTTCAGGTGCTGGCGGACGCGCACGGGAACGTCGTGCACCTCGGCGAGCGCGACTGCTCGATGCAGCGGCGCCATCAGAAGGTCGTCGAGGAAGCACCCGCGCCCGGCATCACCGTGAAGCAGCGGCGCGTGATGGGCGATCGCGTGGTCGAAGCCTGTCGGGCCGTCGGCTATCGCAGCGCCGGCACGCTCGAGTTCCTCTATCAGGACGGCGAGTTCTACTTCATCGAGATGAACACGCGCATCCAGGTGGAGCACCCGGTGACGGAGCTGATCACCGGTATCGATCTCGTGAAGGCGCAGCTCCTGATTGCGGCCGGCGAGCGCCTGCCCTACGTGCAGAGCGACATTCAGATTCGCGGTCACGCCATCGAGTGCCGCATCAATGCCGAGGACGCGAAGACCTTCATGCCTTCGCCCGGCCCGATCCGTCTGTGGCACGCGCCGGGCGGTCCGGGCGTGCGCGTCGACAGCCACATTTACTCCGGCTACAACGTGCCGCCGCACTACGACTCGCTCATCGGCAAGGTCATCACGCACGGCGAGACACGCGATGCCGCCATCGCCCGCATGCGCAACGCGCTCGCGGAGATGGTCATCGAAGGCATCAAGACCAACGTGGCGCTGCATCAGGAAATCTTCAATCACGCCGCTTTCCAGAAGGGCGGCACCGACATCCACTACCTCGAGCGCCGTTTGGGCCTCCGATGAGTCGGAGTGGAATCGGCCGCCTTCCTTGAAGTGAGCTTCGATCTCGGCAGTCTCGACGCCGAGATCGCCGAAGCGGCCTGCTTCGACAGCGGCGCGACGTCCGTGACGTTCACGGATACGCGCGATGACCCCGTGCTGGAGCCCGCGCCGGGCGAGTTCCGTCTGTGGCCGGCCACGCGCCTGCAAGCGCTCTACTCGAGCGAGACGGATACGGCGGCAGTCGTGCGCGTGCTCAGCGCGTCGCTTGGCATTGCGGCCGAACACATCGCCATCAAGCGGATTGCCGATCGCGCCTGGGAGCGGGAGTGGCTGAAGGATTTCCACGCCATGCGCTTCGGCCACCACCTCTGGGTGGCGCCTCACCATGAGCACGTCGGCGAGCCGGGAGCGATGGTCGTGCGACTCGATCCCGGTCTTGCTTTTGGCACGGGCACGCATCCGACCACGGCCATGTGCCTCGCGTGGCTCGACCATTTCGTAACGCCCGGCGCGACCGTCATCGACTACGGCTGCGGCTCGGGGATTCTGGCGGTCGCAGCGGTCAAGCTGGGCGCGGAGCATGCGTACTGCTTCGATATCGATCCGCAGGCGCTCATCGCGACATGCGACAACGCGGCTGCGAACGGCGTCACGGAGCGCATTACGGTTTGTGATACGGCCGAGCAGTTGCCCGAGGATGTGGACATCGTCCTCGCCAATATTCTGTCCGGGCCACTATGCGCACTGGCGCCAAGCTTTGCGCGGCTCGTCCGCAGCGAGGGAGCGCTCGTATTGGCGGGGCTCATGTCGTTCCAGGCCCCCGAGGTGACACAGGCTCACAGCGCGTGGTTTGATATGTCCCCGTTTGCCAGGCGCGACGACTGGATCGGTCTATCAGGACGGCGCCGCCGCTAAATCGCACACGCAAATGTTCACCGTCTGCCCCAAGTGCGCGCTGACACTCGTCGTGACGGCCGCGGATCTGCGCGTCGCCCAGGGCTACGTGCGTTGCGGGCGTTGCTCGAACGTCTTCAATGCGATCGTGGGGCTATCGGAGGATCGCTCGGGTGGCGCGAACGCGCAGCAGCCCAGCACGGCGACGACCTCGATCATCCGCAAAGCGCCGTCGATCAGCGACGATCCTCCTCACGAGGGTCTCTCCTCGGACACCGACGAAACCGAGGCGCTGTACGCGGAGCCGCAGCTCGACAAGCAGGCGGTGACGTTCCAGGAAGTCTTCGTCGAAGCGCCGCCGCCGGCGCCCGCACCGAAGGCTCCGCCGCAGAATCCGCCGCGATCGGCGGCCGCGAAGCCGCCGGGCCCCGCGGTGCCGCCGCCCAAAACGCCGCAGCCCGAGCCGCCGGCATTCACCGATTCCATTCCCGACATCGCGCTCGAGTTCAATCCGGCCGCGACCGACGTCACGCAGGTCTTCATCGAAGCGCCGGCGATGAAGATCGACATGCGGCAGATCACCGGGACGTTCCAACAGCTCCCGCAACCGCCCGCGGAGAATCCGCCGCCGCGGCCCGCGTCACGCCACCAAGCAGTACCGCCTCCGCCCGCGAGCGACGACGATGAGCTCGAGGATCTGCGCGCATTCGCGGCGAAGCTCGGTGCCGCGGGTAAGCAGCAGCCGCCGCGCTCGGAAGCACCGAGACCCGCCGCGCTGAGGAGCGACACGAGTGCGCGACAAGCGGGGCCGAATAATGGCGCGCCCGGTTCCGCCGCAAGCGGCGGCGATATTGCGCAAAGGCGGGCCGCATCGGCAGCGCCGCGTTCATCTGCGCCCGCCTCGACGCCTACGTCGGCTCGCGCACCGACACAAGGACCTGCATCGCCGCGCACGCCGGCGCAAGCGCCTTCCTCGACATCGGCACCCAAGCGCGCGGCTGGATCAGAAGACGTGCTGGTCTATCGCGGCTCGCCCTATAACACCGCCGACGAGCCCGCCAACGTCGTGCGCAAAGCCGCGGCCAGCGCCGCGCGCCGCAGGCTCGCAAACCAGGCTGCTGCCCCGGCCGAAGACCAGCCGGCTTATTACGATGACGGCGAAGAGTTCGACGCGCCGCCGGTCGACGATGCGAGCGCATTCGTTGCGGCCAACGAGATCGCACCGCGCGGGCCTCAACGTGGCCGCCGCCTCGCTTGGATCGGCGGCATTGCCGCGCTCGGCGTGGTGTTGGTGGCGCAAGCCATTCATCACAATCGGCACGATCTCGCCACCAAGGCCAGCCTGAACCGTCCGCTCACGCGCTTCTACGCGGCCATCGGCGTGCCGCTGATCCCGCGCTGGAACCCGGCATCGTACGAAGTGCGCCAGCTCGGCGCGTTCTCGGGCGCCGGCGACAACGGCAATCTCACCGTGCGCGCCAGTCTCAAGAATGATGCGGACCAGCCGCTGCCGCTGCCGCTCCTGCGCATCACCGTGCAGGATCGCTACGGCAATCGGATTGCGACGCGCGACGTGCCGCCGAGCGGCTACGTACCGGGCGCGCTGCCGGCTGATGCGCATCTCGGTGTCGGTCAACGCATCGACGCGGAGATGTCGTTCAAGGACCCGGGCCGCGACGCCGTCGGCTTCGAGATCGATGCCTGCTTGCCGACGCCCGAAGGCGGCATCGCGTGCGCCAACGACGCCGCACCGCTGCGTTGAGCGCCGCCGTACTCTGACGTCTCGTTCGCCCGCTCGTCATAACCAATGCGCATCGGACCTTACGTTCTCTCGTCGAACGTCGTGCTCGCGCCGATGGCGGGCGTCACGGATCGGCCTTTCCGGATTCTCTGCCGCAAACTCGGCGCCGGTCTCGCCGCCTCTGAAATGCTCACCGCGGATACGCGACTGTGGAACACGCCCAAGTCCAGGCGCCGCATGGATCACGAGGGCGAGCCCGAGCCGCGCGTCGTGCAGCTCGCGGGCTCCGAACCGCAGGCGCTCGCCGAGGCCGCGCGCCAAAACGTCGCGATGGGCGCGCAAATCATCGACATCAACATGGGATGTCCGGCGAAAAAAGTTTGCGGCAAGGCGTGCGGCTCCGCGCTGTTGAAAGACGAATCGCTCGTCGCGCGTTTGCTCGACGCAGTCGTGAATGCGGTGAACGTGCCAGTAACGCTCAAGATCCGCACCGGCTGGGACGCGCTGAACCGGAACGGCGTGCGCATTGCACGTATTGCGCAAGACGCGGGCATTCAATCTCTCGCCGTGCACGGCCGCACGCGTGAGGATTTTTATACAGGTCATGCCGAGTACGAAACGATCCGCGAAATAAAATCGCAGGTCTCGCTGCCGCTGTTCGCCAACGGAGATATCGACAATCCGCAAAAAGCGCGCGACGTGCTTGATTTCACTCGCGCCGACGGCGTGATGATCGGTCGCGCGAGTCATGGCGCGCCATGGATCTTTCGCGCTGTCAATTCTTACCTGACCACAGAGAAGTCGAGCGCATCACTCGCTCGCGAAGAAGTGCGTGGTATCATCCTCGCTCACCTCGAAGCACTGTATGCCTTCTACGGCGAAGACCTCGGGGTGCGCGTCGCTCGCAAACATCTCGGTTGGTATTTCGCTTCGCTGCCGGACTCCACGAACCCACGTGCGAGCCTGATGGCGCCGACGACGTCCGCCTTGCAGTTTGCGACGGCAAAAGGTCATCTCGATGGGTGGGTCGACGATGAGGCTGCGCGAGCGGCCTGATGGTTTGATTTCAGACGGGGAAGTCCACGCATGACAGCAAAAAAGAAAAGTCGCCCTCGCCGTGAATACGTTGCGAGGACGAGCGGCAAAGAAGTACCACTCAGGAACCACGCCGAACAGGCGCTTCACGATTACTTCGCGAGTCTGAACGGCCATCGGCCGGCGCAGCTGTACGACATGGTCTTGCGCGAAGTGGAAGAGCCGCTGTTCAAGGCCGTGCTCGATTACGTCGAGGGCAACCAGAGCCGGGCTGCCGGCATCCTCGGCATCAACCGCGGTACGCTGCGCAAGAAGTTGCGCCAGTTCGGATTGAGTGCCTGATGCCAGTCGTTCATGCCCCTTTGGGGCAGCGCATTCACGGGGGTTGCCGGAGCGACGCGCTGTGCGGCGCCGACCGCAGGCGTCGCCTCGATGAGCCTGCAACTCGCTAGAGGTTCAGCGCCGGCCTGACGGCCTCCAACCGCTGCAGGCAAGAGTTTTTTCGCCGCCCGCACGTGGCGTAGCCGGTTACAATTTCCCAATCATGCTCGTTGCCATTCGCCGCGCGTTGCTTTCCGTTTCCGACAAGACCGGGCTCGTCGAGCTCGCGCGCGAGCTCGCGCGGCGGAACATCGAGATTCTGTCGACGGGCGGAACGGCAAAGCTCCTCGCCGATGCGGGCATCGCCGTGAAGGAAGTGGCGCGCCATACGGGTTTCCCTGAGATCATGGATGGCCGCGTGAAGACGCTGCATCCCAAGATCCACGGCGGCCTGCTCGGCCGGCGTGGCACAGACGATGCGGTGATGAAGACGCACGAGATCGCGCCGATCGATCTGCTCGTCGTCAATCTCTATCCGTTCGCGGCCACGGTCGCGCGGCCCGACTGTACGTACGAGCAAGCCGTCGAGAACATCGATATCGGCGGGCCGGCGATGGTGCGCGCGGCGGCAAAGAATCACGAGTCGGTGGCCGTCGTCGTCGATCCGGCCGACTATCGTGGAATTCTCGACGAGTTGGTCGCGACTTCCGGCGCGACGACGCTCGGAATGCGCTCGCGGCTCGCCGCGAAGGCGTTCGCGCACACGGCGCGCTACGACACCATGGTGTCGAGCTACCTGCTCGCGAAGCACGCCGTTACGAGCGAGCCGTTTCCGAGCACATTGCCGCTCGTTTTCGACAAAGTTCAGGACTTGCGCTACGGCGAGAACCCGCACCAGCACGCGGCGTTCTATCGCGAGTTGGGCGCGCGCGGTGCCGGAGTTGCGATGGCGCGCGTCGTGCAAGGCAAGGACCTTTCGTTCAACAACATCGCGGATGCCGACACGGCGATCGAGTGCGTCCGGCAGTTCGCCGAGCCCGCGTGCGTCATCGTGAAGCACGCCAACCCATGCGGTGTCGCGGTGGCCGCATCGGCGCGCGACGCTTATGACGGCGCGTATCGCACGGACCCTACCTCGGCGTTCGGCGGCATCATCGCCTTCAACCGGCCGCTCGATGGCGCGACGGCGAAAGCGATCGTCGATCGCCAGTTCGTCGAAGTGATCGCCGCGCCGACGATCGCGGACGATGCGCTGGCCGTGCTCGCGGCGAAGCCGAACGTGCGCGTGCTCGCGCTTGGCGATCTGCGGCCGGCGACCGGCGAACTGGAGATGCGTAGCGTGACCGGCGGGCTCCTCGTGCAAACGCGCGATGTCGGCATGGTCACGGGCGCCGAGCTGCAGATCGTGACGAAGCGCAAGCCGAGCGACGCCGAGCTGGCGGACCTCCTGTTCGCGTGGCGCGTTTGCAAGTTCGTGAAATCAAACGCCATCGTGTACGCGCGCGACCGCGCGACCGTCGGCGTCGGCGCCGGCCAGATGAGCCGTGTGTACTCGAGCAAGCTTGCCGCGATGAAAGCCGCGGATGAGAAGCTCGAGGTCGCGGGCGCGGTCATGGCGTCCGATGCATTCTTCCCCTTCCGCGACGGGCTCGATGTCGCCGCCGGTTTCGGCATCGAGGCCGTGATCCAGCCGGGCGGCTCGAAAAAAGACGCCGAGGTCATCGCCGCGGCGGACGAGCACGGCATGGCCATGGTGTTCACCGGCATGCGCCACTTCCGGCACTGAACCATGAAAGTTCTGGTCGTCGGTTCCGGGGGTCGTGAGCACGCACTGGCGTGGAAGTGCGCGCAGTCCGCGCGCGTCACCGAAGTGCTCGTCGCGCCGGGTAATGCCGGTACGGCGCAAGAGCCGAAAGTTCGCAACGTCGACATTCTCGCCGACGACATCTCCGGGCTCGTACGGCTCGCGCAGACCGAAGAGGTCGACCTGACGATCATCGGGCCCGAAGGTCCGCTCGTCATGGGCATCGTCGATGCGTTCAAGCAGCGTGGCCTTGCGTGCTTCGGCCCGGGCCGCAAGCAAGCGCAGCTCGAAGGCTCGAAGGCCTTCACCAAAGATTTCCTGCAGCGTCACGGCATTCCGACGGCGAAGTCGGCCACGTTCACGCGCGACAACTTCGACCCGTCGTACGTGCAGAAGCAGAAAACGCCCATCGTGGTGAAAGCCAGCGGGCTCGCCGCAGGCAAGGGCGTGATCATCGTCGACTCGGTCGCCGAGGCCATCGCCACCGCACGCGCGATGTTCGACGGGCAGTTCGGTGATGCCGGCAGTGAAGTCGTCATCGAGGAGTTCCTCGAAGGCGAGGAAGCGAGCTTCATTGTGATGGCGGACGGGAAGAACATCCTGCCGTTCGCAAGCTCGCAAGATCACAAGCGCCGCGACGACGGCGATCACGGCCCGAACACCGGCGGCATGGGCGCGTATTCGCCCGCGCCGGTCGTGACCCCGGCGATGCACGCGCGCATCATGAAGCAGGTCATCGAGCCGACGATCCGCGGGCTCGAGAAAGACGGCATGCCGTACACCGGCTTTCTCTACGCCGGCATCATGGTCGCGCCGGACGGCACGCCCAACGTGCTCGAATTCAATTGCCGCTTCGGCGATCCGGAAACGCAGCCCATCATGATGCGGCTCGAGTCGGATCTCACCGAGCTGGTCGAGGCCGCGCTCGAAGGCCGCCTCGATCGGGTGAAAGCCAAGTGGGATTCGCGCGCGGCGCTCGGCATCGTGCTCGCGGCCGGCGGTTACCCCGACAGCGTGCGACGCGGCGACGTGATCGAAGGGCTGGACGCGGCGGCGAAGCTTCCCGGCAAAGTCTTCCACGCCGGCACGAAGGTGGACGAGGAAGGCCGCATCGTCACGAACGGCGGCCGCGTGCTGTGCGCAGTGGGTCTCGGCGCGACCGTGCGCGAAGCGCAGCGCGAAGCGTACACGCTGGCGGACGAGATCCACTGGCTCGGAATCCAATACCGCCGCGATATCGGCTACCGCGCCGTCGAGCGCGAACGCGGACGCTGACGGGCGGCAGGGAGTGAGCGGGCCAAACCAGTTCCGCCTACTCACCGAGCGCCGCTTTCTTCCTTTTTTCGGCTCCCAAGCGCTCGGCGCATTCAACGACAACGTTTATCGCAACGTGCTCGTGATTCTCATCACGTATCACGGTGCCTCGGTGACGACGCTCGCGCCCGAGCTGCTCACCAATCTCGCAGGCGGCCTCTTCATCCTGCCTTTCCTGCTGTTCTCGGGTCTGGCGGGACAGCTCTCGGATCGTTTCGACAAGTCGCGCGTCATTCAGGCGATCAAGGCCATCGAAGTGCTGATCATGGTGCTCGGCGGCCTCGGGCTCGCGACGATGAATCTCGCGATCCTGTTCGGCGCGCTGTTTCTGCTGGGGGTCCACTCGACGTTCTTCGCGCCTGCGAAGTACGGCCTCTTGCCGCAGGTGTTGGCGCCGACGGAGCTCGTCGGCGGCAATGCGTTGCTCGAGATGGGCACGTTCCTCGCCATTCTCCTCGGCACGCTGCTCGGCGGTGTGCTCGCAGCCGGCAACGACATCGCCGTCATCGTCACGGCGCTGCTCGGCATCTCGATTGCCGGATTCGTGATGAGCCTCGCGATGCCGCGAACTCCGGTCGCCGATCCGACCCTGCGCATCGACTGGAACCCCTGGCGCTCCACTTGGGCGAGCATCGAGGCGGCGCGCGAGTCGCGTACGGTGTTCCTCTCGCTGATGGGCAACTCGTGGTTCTGGTTCTATGGCGCGCTCGTGCTGGCCCAACTGCCGTTGTTCGTGAAGACGATCCTGAACGGCACCGAAGAGGTCGTCACGCTGTTCCTCGTCGTCTTTTCGGCCGGTGTGGGCATCGGCTCGCTGTTGTGCGAGAAGCTCTCCGGACGCAAGGTCGAAATCGGCCTCGTGCCGTTCGGCTCCATTGGGCTCACAGTCTTCGCGCTCGACCTGGCGTTCGCCTCACCGGCGCACCCCGCCGCGCAAGCACTGGGCTGGTCGGCGTTCCTGCACTCGCCCGGCTCGTGGCACCTGCTGAGTGATGCGGGGCTGATCGGCGTATTCGGCGGCATCTTCATCGTGCCGCTCTACGCTCTCATGCAGCAGCGTTCGCGACCGGAAGTGGTGTCGCGCGTGATCAGCGCGGCCAACATCCTCAATGCACTGTTCATGGTCGCCGCGGCTCTGTTCGGCGCGCTGGCTCTACAGAACGGACTCACGATTCCGCAGCTGTTCATTGCCGTGGCGGTAATGAATGCGGCGATCGCCGTTTACATCTACACGCTCGTGCCGGAGTTCCTGCTCCGCTTTCTCTCGTGGCTCGTCATCAACGTGCTGTATCGACTGCGCGTCGAGGGCATCGAGAAGATTCCCGAGCACGGCCCGGCGCTGCTCATCTGCAATCACGTGAGCTTTGTCGATCCGATCGTGATCTCGGCGGCGGTACGGCGGCCGGTGCGCTTCATCATGGAAGCGTCGATCTTCCGGATTCCGGTGCTGAACGCCGTGTTCCGCGGGATGAAAGCCATCCCGGTCGCGCCGGCCAAAGAGGATCCCGAAACGTACGAGCGCGCCTTCGAGACCGTCGCGCGCGAGCTGCGCGCGGGTCATCTCGTCTGCATTTTTCCGGAAGGGCGTCTCACGACGGACGGGGAGATCCGGGAGTTCCGCGCCGGCATGCTGCGCATTCTGAAAGAGACGCCCGTCCAGGTCGTACCGATGGCGGTGTCGAATCTGTGGGGCTCGATGTTCTCGCGCTACTCGAAAGCGCTGGTGAACCGCCTGCCGCGCCGCTATCTCGCGCGTATCACGCTCGCGGTCGGCGCGCCGGTGGCGCCGGAGGAAGCGACTCTCGAAAATCTACGCGCGCAAGTCTCTGCGCTGCGTTTGCAGCCCTGAGCGCGGCAGAGAAGCGCGCCGGCAACCACGTTACCGGCGCGTCATGGGTTAGCGAACCCGTCCGCGGCGGAACAGATTGACGATCGCCAGCAGAATCACGGCGCCGAGGAACGACACGCCGAGACCCGCGAGGCTGATATCGCCTTGATTGATCGTCCCCGCACCCACCAACGGGCTGATGAGCCACCCGCCGAGCAGCGCGCCGATGATGCCGACCACGATGTTCAGCAGGATGCCCTGCTGAGCGTCGGTCCGCATGACCAGACTGGCGAGCCAACCAATCACGCCACCAACCACGAGCCAGATAATGATGTTCATACAGGCTTCCCCTAGTACATTGGAAAAAATCGCCGTGGCGATTTTTTCGAGACGCTACCCAGTCCCCGGCGTCAAAAAGCGTGGTTCTTGCCGCCTAGCAGGTCGCGTAAGCCACCGGCGCCGTGATTAACCCGCAACAGCGCAAGGCGTTCCATCAGGCAAGCGGGCGTAACGGGCTTCGCGTTGTCCTACAGCGGTTGTAACGGGTGCAGGGGCGTGCACCACTGGCGCGCCCGTTTGCGCCGGCGCGCACTATGAGAGGTCTGGAAACTGTTAACGGGCGGCCCAGAGTCGCCCTAGTGCCCGCCACGCGTCGACTGCGGCGTTGTGGCACGGGCGTTGCAAGACTCTCCTCGCAAGCAAGCACACGAATTGCCCATAGAGGGGAGCGACTTCATGACCACTCCGATTTCCTGGCTCGAAACGCAGTTTTGCAGATCCGTTGCGGCGGCTCTGCTCGCACGCAATGAATTCTTCGAGTTACTGGAAGACGCGACCGTCTCACCGGTACGCATCGCACGCGCTCGCGCAACCTGGCGCTCTCACGCGGAGAAGGCGCAAACCCTCAAAGGCATGATGCCGACCGCCTAGAAGCTCGCCCGCAAGAACAGCTCCGGGCCCCGGATGGACTGATCGAAGCGACCGGTGAGATCGCCGGGTTGAGCATTGTCCCTGCCCACGTCGACCAGCTGGTGCATGCGGCTATAGCCAAGCCCGAGCGCGAGATTCTCGCGCCAGCGATATTGGACATCGCCGTGGTAGTCGGCCAGCGAGCCGGTGAAACGATTCACGCTGGTGTTGAATCGCTGCCCGCGCAGGTTCAACGACCAGCGCTTCGACACTCGCCACGTCGTGTCGAGCGCGATGGTCGGGAACGCGCCCACCGCCTCTTGATGCTCGCGAATGTTGCGCGCGGTCACTTCGCCGCGCGAGCGCGCTTCGATCACCGAGATACCGAGACCCAGACCGGCCTCGAAGCGATCCGTGTAGAACACCGAGCGGCTGTAGGTGAACGTGAGTTGGCGCCACTCGAGCAGCGTCTGCGTCCGATCGTTCACCAGAAACGTCTGGTTGCCGAAGTTGATCGTCTTGTTCAGCACCGTGTCGCCAGTGCGCGCGAGCTTCATGTAGTCGACGCGCAGGCGATTGCGCTCGCGCAGGCGGAACATCAGCTCCGCGCGGCCTTCGGACTTGCTGTCCTTCATCCCGAGATCGTTTTCGGCGGACAGCTCGGTGCCGGTCGTACCGTTGCGCTGATCGAGGCGCAAGTCTGTCGTGATAGACGTGGGCCAATACAACACGCGCAGCGCGAACCGATCGGTGATCGGGCTCGAGCTGGCGTGCTTCTTCGGTGGCTTCAGGGTGTCCGAAGCACGCGGCCGCTGCGGCTGGGAAGGCTTTGCGGCCTGCGCGGGCGGGTCCTCAGCGGCAGCCGGCACGGCATCAACGGCGCTCAGACCCACGGCAAACAGCATCGCGGACAGCGCGAGGCTCAAACGCATGCGGAAGACTCCCGGCCACAAGAGCAAGCGCCGGCATCTTCTTATATGACGTTCGGTCACGCCAGCGTCGTCGGTTGACGACGCTGGAAATCGTGAAGGGGTACCGATTTCGTGACTCGGAAAAAGTCGCCCGCGGCGCTTTTTCCTAGCGCTTCATGGCTTCGAAGAACTCACTGTTCGACTTCGTATCTTTCATCTTGTCGAGCAGGAATTCGATCGCCGCCAGCTCATCCATCGGATGCAGCAGCTTGCGCAGGATCCACATCTTCGCGAGCTCGCCCTGATCGGTGATCAGCTCTTCCTTGCGCGTGCCCGAGCGGTTGATGTTCACCGCGGGGAAGACGCGCTTCTCGGAGATGCGCCGATCGAGGTGGATTTCGCTGTTGCCCGTGCCCTTGAATTCCTCGTAGATGACATCGTCCATCTTCGAGCCGGTGTCGATCAGGGCCGTGGCGAGGATCGTGAGGCTGCCGCCTTCCTCGATGTTGCGCGCGGCGCCGAAGAAGCGCTTCGGCCGCTGCAGCGCGTTCGCGTCGACACCGCCCGTCAGCACCTTGCCCGACGAGGGCACGACGGTGTTGTACGCACGAGCGAGGCGCGTGATCGAGTCGAGCAGAATGACCACGTCCTTCTTGTGCTCGACGAGGCGCTTCGCCTTCTCGATGACCATCTCGGCCACCTGCACGTGGCGGGCGGCGGGCTCATCGAACGTCGAAGACACCACTTCGCCCTTCACCGTCCGCTGCATCTCGGTGACCTCCTCCGGCCGCTCGTCGATGAGCAGCACGATGAGGTAGACCTCCGGATGATTCGAGGTGATGGCGGTGGCGATGTTCTGCAGCAGCATCGTCTTACCCGCCTTCGGGGGCGAGACGATGAGACCACGCTGGCCTTTGCCGATCGGCGCCACGAGATCGATGGTGCGCGCGGTGAGGTCTTCGGTTGACCCGTTGCCGCGCTCGAGCTTCAGACGCTTGGTCGGATGGAACGGCGTCAGATTCTCGAACAGCACCTTGTTGCGCGAGGAATCCGGCGAATCGAAATTGATCTCGCCGACCTTCAACAGCGCGAAGTAGCGCTCGCCATCCTTCGGCGGGCGGATGAGGCCCGAGATGGTGTCGCCGGTGCGCAGGTTGAAGCGGCGGATCTGGCTCGGGCTGACGTAGATGTCGTCCGGGCCGGCGAGATACGAGCCGTCCGAGGACCGCAGGAAGCCGAAGCCGTCCTGCAGGATCTCGAGCACGCCGTCGCCGTAGATGTTCTCCCCATTGCGCGCGTGCGCCTTGAGGATCGAGAAGATGATGTCTTGCTTGCGCGAGCGGGCCAGGTTCTCCAGGCCCATCGATTCGGCGAGCTTGACGAGCTCGTGAATGGGCTTGGACTTGAGCTCCGTGAGGTTCATGGAGCTGCGCGATTGCGTCAGCTCGGCCGGGCTGATGATCTCGGCGTCGTCACCGCCGTCGAGATACTCCGGCTCGTGCATCATCTCGTCTTGGCGCCCGCCGTTGTTACCGCGGTTGCCGTCGCGATTGCCATCGCGCATCCCGCCGTGTCGCGGGCCCTTGGGGCGATTTCTGCCCTGATTTCCTAAGTAGCCTCTCACAGGTTGCTGTCCAAGAAGGCCGAAAGCTGTGATTTCGACACCGCGCCGACCTTCTGGGCTTCGACAGTGCCGTTCTTGAAGAGAATGAGGGTGGGAATCCCGCGGATGCCGAACTTGGGCGGCGTCTGGGGGTTCTCATCGATGTTGAGCTTCGCCACCTTGATGCGGTCGCTGTACTCGCTCGCGATCTCGTCGAGGATGGGGGCAATCATCTTGCAGGGCCCGCACCATTCGGCCCAAAAGTCGAGTAGGACGGGTTTTTCGGATTTGAGTACGTCCTGAGAGAACGTGGCATCGGTGGTATGCACGATGTGCGAGCTACTCACGCGGTTGAACCTCCGGTCGGAGAGCAGAAATAGGTTGGATAGGCCGCTCGAGATCGGGTCGTCCGAAGGGGTGGGTGGCCAGGAGCTCAAAAGCCCATGCCAGAGACGCCCGTCAAACGGTTACACTACGAGGTGTTTAGCCTCAAAAGGTTAACGAGGGAGTTGCGATCTGAGTCGGAAGCTGCGGGTGTGAATGTCCCGCTGTCTTGCGCACTTTGTAGCGCTTCCCCAGTGCTTTTTCAAGTCCCGAGAGGGACGCAAACCACGTTATCGGCTTATTGATGAGTGAACCCCATAGCAGTTTTACAAGCTTCGATTCGCTAGGCCTCGAACCCGCGCTCGCGCACGGTATTCGCGATGCCGGCTTCGTCAATTGCACACCGATCCAGGCGCAAACGCTGCCTGTCGCGCTCGCCGGCAAAGACGTTGCCGGGCAGGCACAGACCGGTACGGGCAAGACCGCGGCGTTCTTGATCGCGCTCTACCAGACGCTACTGAAGCACCCGCCCTCGGCGCAGCGCAACCCGAGCTCGGTTCGCGCGCTCGTTGTTGCACCCACGCGCGAGCTGGCCGTGCAGATTCATAGCGACGCCGAAATACTCGGTAAACATACCGGTTTCCGGCACGCGGTCGTGTTCGGCGGCGTCGACTACGAGAAGCAGCGCCGGCAGGTGGCGGAGGGTGTGGACGTGCTGATCGGCACGCCGGGCCGGCTGATCGACTACATGAAGCAACGTGTGTTCGACCTGCGGCACGTTCAAGTGCTGGTGTTGGACGAAGCGGACCGCATGTTCGATCTCGGCTTCATCGCCGACATCCGCTACATCCTGCGGCGCCTCCCCTCGCCGCATCACCGGCTCTCGATGTTGTTCTCCGCAACGCTCTCGCATCGCGTGCTCGAGCTTGCGTACGAGCACATGAACAACCCTGAGCTAGTGCGTATCGAGCCGGACAAGATGACCGTCGACCGTGTGCGCCAGCTCATGTACTACCCCGCGATGGAGGAGAAAGTACCGCTCCTGATCGGCCTCCTGCGGCAGAGTGAAGCGCGCCGGACCATGGTATTCGTGAACACCAAGCGCATGGCCGAGAAGCTCGAAGCCTTGCTGAACGCGAACGGCTTCCATGCTCAAGCGATCTCGGGGGATGTGCCCCAACAGAAGCGTCTGCGCTTCTTGCGCGACTTTCATAACGGAGACCTCGCCGTGCTCATTGCGACGGACGTCGCCTCGCGCGGGTTGCACATTCCGGACGTGAGCCACGTGTTCAACTTCGACTTGCCGCAGGACGCGGCGGACTACGTTCACCGCATCGGCCGCACCGCGCGGGCCGGCGCCGAGGGCGATGCGATCAGCTTCGCGTGCGAAGAATTCGCAGTGTCGCTGCCGGAAATCGAGGATTACATCGGGCACAAGGTGCCCTCGCTGCCGATTCAGCGCGAGCTGCTGCCGGAAGTGAAGGCGGCGGCGCACGCTGAAGGCCATGGGCACGGACATCGCCCGCATCATCGCGGCCGGCCGGGCGGAGGTCGTGGCGGCGGCAGCGGCGGGCGGGGGCGCGGCCCGCGGCGAGGCAAGGGATCGGGCCACGGCTCGCATTCGCCGAAGAGCTGATCGCGCGTGAATGACGGCGCGCGCCGGCGCGTCGTCAGGAATCGAGGTCGGCGATGGTGTCGATCGTGGCCACGTGCTCGTGCACGCGCGCGGGACCCGAAGAATCGGGGTGTCGCACGCCGTAGATCCAGCGGATGCCGGCTTCGCGCGCGGCCCGGACGACAGGCGGGCTGTCGTCGACGAACATGGCGCGCTCCGGATCGAACGGCTCGGCCGCGCGCAACGCGGTCCAAAAGCGCGGGTCCTCCTTCGGCGCACCGAAGTCATGTGAGCTGTGAACGGCGTCGAAATACTGCGTGACGCCGGTGCGCTCGTCCTTGATCCGCAGCGCCTCGCGGTGCGCGTTCGTCGCCAGCACGACGCGTTTGCCGCGCGCGCGCACGCAACGCAGGAAACTCTCCGCCCCCGGCAACCAACCGATGCGATCGCCCGCCGCCCGATGGAGCGCAGGGACGTCGAGACCGAGCTCGCGGCTCCAATAATCGACGCAGTACCAATTGAGCGTGTGCTGAATGGCCTGAAAACGCGGCTTCAGCACCGCACGCGAGGCTTCGAGCGAGAGTGCCCGCGATGCGCCATACACTTCGGGGATGTGCTGCCACCAGAAATACGTGTCGAAGGCAAGGTCGAGCAGCGTGCCGTCGAGGTCGAGTAGCACGGTATCGATATGGTCCCAGGCGGGTGGTTGAAACGTGGCGGACTTCATGGTCCGAGTATCATACGGGGCTCACCCGGGCGGGCCGATGGCGGTTCTGGACCCGGTTCGCTAAGCTACGGCCCCGCCTGAGAAAAGGGCGGGATTTACAATCGCCCCTGTCGCTGCTTGGGAGACCGCGGGTCATTCCGGCCATGGCGGAAATCGAAGACAACGTCGATCGCGAGCTCTTCAAGAACTTCGAGAAGCTCCGTTCGCTCAGGATCGAGCATCGGGATCTCGATGAGATCATCTCGCGCCTGCAGCTCGACGCACATTGCGACGAGCTGCAGATGAAGCGCTTGAAGAAACGCAAGCTGATGCTGAAGGACCAGATCACGCGGCTCGAGAGTCAGCTCATCCCCGATCTCAATGCGTGAGCAATGGATAGCGCAGACGGCGCCCTGAAAACCTTCTTCGTCAGGCTCACGTCCCCAGAAATCCTGGCCGAGGTCATCGCCATCGTCATCGCGAGCATGATCGCGGTGGCGGGCGCGCACGCCGTCAAGGAATGGCACAAACGGCACGGCGCGACGGACACGGGCGGCTCGGGCTCGGGCCGCTTCCTCGAGGCGGGCGTGCAGGTCGCGCCGTTCTTCCTGGCACTGGTCGTGTTGGCGATCGTGCGCTGGACGCTCGGCACGCTGAGCATGCACGTGGCGGTGGTGAACATCGCTCTGCAGCTGACCATCGCGCTGATTCTCGTGCGGCTCGTGGTGTACGTGCTGCGCATCTCGCTCGGCGGCGAGAGTTGGGTGACCGGATGGGAGAACCGGCTCACGTTCCTCTTGTGGCTGTTCGTGAGCTTCGAGCTGCTCGGCTGGTTCAACTTCGCCGAGAGCACGCTCGACAAGATCGATCTGATCCCGGGCAAGGCCGAGTTCAGTCTCTGGGCGCTGCTCAAGGGTATCGTCGTCGTGTCCGCGTTCGTGATCGTGACGAGCCTGGTCGCCCGCACGATCGAGCGCCGCATCATGAAGGCCGAGGCGCTCGCCGTCTCGACGCGCATCGGCATCTCGAAGTTCGCGTACTTCTTCCTGGTCAGCGTCGGCATTCTGCTCGGTATCAATGCGGCCGGTGTCGACGTCACGACGCTGAACGTGCTGACCGGCGCCATCGGCGTGGGTCTCGGCTTCGGCTTGCAGGCGGTGGCCGGTAACTTCGTCAGCGGCTTCGTGCTGCTGATGGACAAGTCGATCAAACCCGGTGACGTCATCAGCTTCACAGGGCACACCGGGACGAGCACAGAGAATTTCGGGTGGGTGCAGGAGCTGCGCGGCCGCTACGTCGTGGTGCGCGATCGCGACGGCGTCGAGACACTGGTCCCGAACCTGAATCTGATCACCACCTCCGTCATCAATTGGAGCTATTCCGATCAGCGCGTGCGGCTGCGCCTGCCGGTGATGGTGAGCTACGACGACGATCCCGAGGCGGCGCTCGACGCGCTGCTCGAAGCCACGCAGAACCATCCGCGCATCCTGCGCGACCCGGCTCCCGTCACGCGCCTCATGAGCTTCGACGATTACGGCATGAAGCTCGAAGTGCGGTTTTGGATCGCGGACCCGATGAACGGCGTGAACAACGTGCGCTCCGACGTGAATCGCGCGATCTGGCGCGTGTTCAGGGAGCGCGGGATCAAGATTCCGGTCGCACAGCGCGAGTTGCGCATGCTTCAGCCGAGCGACGCCAATCGGATGGTGCGCCAGATGGCGCGCAACCCCGACCCGAGCGATGGCGCGCCGGACGATCGGCCGCTCTGACGCGCGCACTCATGCCGCTCGACATCAGCCCCGCCGTGACGATTCCGGACAGCGACCTGTCGCTGTCCTTCGTGCGCGCCTCGGGGCCGGGCGGGCAGAACGTCAACAAAGTCGCGTCGGCTGTGCAATTGCGCTTCGATCTCATCGGCACGGCGGCGCTCGATGAGCGGGTCAAGCTGCGTCTGCGGGCATTGGCCGGCCGGCGGGTGACGGACGACGGCGCGCTGCTGATCATTGCGCGGAACCATCGCACGCAGGAAAACAACCGGCGCGAAGCATACGAGCGGCTCACGGACCTGATCCAGCGTGCGCTGATCGAACCCAAATCGCGCAAGACGACCCGTCCCACGCGGGCATCGAAAGAACGGCGCCACGCCAGCAAAGAACGCACGGGACGCACGAAATCGCTGCGCGGCAAGGTACGATGGGACGACTGACGCATCCGCGTCAGCTGCCGAGCGCGTCTCATGAAAGATCTCACCCAAGGCTCGATCATCGGGCATCTGGTCCGTATGGCGTCCGTCATGCTGATCGGCATGCTGGGGCAGACGCTCTATTACATCGTCGATCTCTACTTCGTGTCCGGCCTCGGCGCGGACGCGATCGCCGGCGTGGGTGCGGCGGGCAACATCGCGTTCGTCGTGCTCGCGCTGACGCAGATTCTGAACGTGGGCACGGTTGCGCTGATTTCGCACGCGGCCGGCCGCAAGGATCAGCCGGACGCGAATCTCGTGTTCAACCAATCGCTCGCGCTGTCGGCCTTGATCGGCGTGTTGGTCCTGATCGCGGGCTATCTGTTGACGGCACCGTATCTGCGCATGCTGGGCGCGGACGAAGGCATGCGGCAAGCGGGCATCACGTATCTCTATTGGTTCCTGCCGGGGCTCGCGTTGCAATTCGCGATGGTGTCGATGAGCGCGGCTTTGCGCGGGACGGGCATCGTACAGCCGACCATGACGGTGCAAGTGCTGACCGTTCTACTCAACGTGTTGCTCGCGCCGGTGCTCATCGCGGGATGGGGCACGGGGCATCCGCTGGGCGTTGCCGGCGCCGGGCTCGCAAGCACGATCGCGATTGCAGTCGGCGTTGTGATGCTGACGCTGTACTTCACCAAGCTCGAGAAGTATGTCGGCTTTCATAGCGCGCAATGGCAGCCGAACCTCGCGTACTGGAAGCGCATCCTGAACATCGGACTCCCCGCGGGCGGTGAGTTCTTCGTGATGTTCCTCATGATGATGCTCATGTACTGGCTCATCCGCCCCTTTGGCGCCGAAGCGCAGGCGGGTTACAGCGTCGGTCAGCGCATCATGCAAGCGATCTTCCTGCCGGCGATGGCCGTGGCGTTCTCCGTGGCGCCGGTTGCCGGTCAGAACTTCGGCGCGCGACGTGCCGATCGCGTGCGCGAGGCGTTTCGTGTGGCGGTGCTGCTCGAGACGGCGATCATGGTGGTGATCACGCTACTCGCACAGATCGCGCCGAGCGTATTCATTCGGCTGTTCACGGCCGATGCCAAGGTGGTCGAGGTGGGAACGGATTTCCTGCGCATCATTTCGTGGAACTTCATCGGCAGCGGCATCATCTTCACGTGCTCCGGCATGTTCCAGGCGATGGGCAACACGTGGCCGGCGCTGCTGTCCGGTGCAAGCCGCCTGCTCGTTTTCGGACCGCCGGCGCTCTGGCTGTCGACGCAGCCGTCCTTTCACCTCGACCTGGTGTGGGAGGTGTCGGTCGTCACCGTGATCATTCAGGCGGTGCTGAGCTATGCACTGCTGCAGGTGGAGATGCGGAAGAAGCTGACCTTCGCGACGCCGGCGGCCGTGGCGACTTGAGCACGTCGATCGGAGGGAAGCGGCATGAGCAGGTGCTTTGCACCCCCGCTATGAGCTCGTCGCATCCTGCAATGTCTGCGCGGTCAAAAGACGCTCACCGATAGCATCCAGATCAGCAAAAGAGGCGCGCTGGATCAGCGCTTGTGTCTGCGCATCGAGCGAGCCAAACCGGCAGGTGAGCTGGCGGCTGATCAGCGCACGAGCGTGCGCCAAGCCTTCCGCCAAACCCTGGGCGATGCAATCTCGTGCGAGCTCGCTCTGATATACATACGTTCGTGCGTCCATGGATTTCAGCGCGTGTCGCGCCGCCTCGCCAAGAGAACTGATGATGAGATCACAATAAATCTTCGAGCGATCTCCGTCGAGCCCGACACTTGCCTTGTGCGCCGCCAAAGCGATCTTGATAGCTCGCTGCGGATCCGAGTCGCGTCCGTGGGCCATTGCGGAGAGCACTGCAAGCTCGGGGTTCTCGCGGGCATCCGCTTCTTCGGCCACCTGCGGAACAGCGGAAGGGCCAAGGACGTACGGTGTGAATCGGTTCAAGCCGTCGATATGCATAGATCGCGCTGCCCAGCGTGCCACTGCGTCATCCGCTGTGACTACCAGCAGCGATACCGGGCACTTCAACCTTGCACGCAGATTCGCCACGTACGCAGGCCAGGCGAAATGTTTACGATCGTCCGCACCGAGCTGCACCTCTACGACGATGCCGTAAACAGGTACGCCTTGCCAGAGCTCGACGACCATGTCCGCGCGATACTCAGGAGGCTGAACTTCCGTCAGCTCCGCAGATGTCACGCGAGCCTCCGCGTACGAAGGCAACGTCACACCCAGGGCGCCGCGGATCAGATCCGCCGCCAGTGCCGGCTGATTCCGGAACAAGAACAGGTGCGACTCGTGCAGCTGCGAAGGCATGCGCGGAGGCTAGTGAGCCTGCGCGCTGAGGACGTAGGTGCCTTCCCGGTGTTTTCGTACAGAAATTCACGTCGGGTCGCGTGTGCGACCCGTTCTAGCGCGAGAAACGCAGGCGCGGTTTGCCGGTTGCGTCGGATAGGACGAGCTTGTTGCCTTCGTCCATGCGATAAGTGCGCGTCGCCTGCAGCGCCGCCATGAAGCGGTTCTCCTGATCCATCACTGCCGGCGGGCAAGCCATTTTCGTCAACGCGAGCTGGCCGAGGATCATCGTCGCGCCTTTCAGGTCGACCGTTCCGCTGTACCCATTGCAGGCGCCGCGTCCGGAGACGCGACCGTCATTTCCGAACTGCAAGGCCGACTGCGCGTTGTCGATGACGCGCACGCCGTCGATGTCTTCTGCGATCCAGGTCCCGCCGATGAGATCGACCTTCGGCGTCGACGTCGGCGCCGGGTCCATGAGACTGCATCCGCCAAGCGTTGCGCCAAGGATCAATACGAGTAGTGCTTTGTTCATTTCATCGTCGGCATCGTGAAGTCGGCCTCGTGGTGCGTGTTGTCGGGCCAACGCGCGGTGACGGTTTTGAGGCGCGTGTAGAAGCGCACACCGTCGGGCCCGTGCACGTGTAGCGCGCCGAACAGCGAACGCTTCCAGCCGCCGAAGCTGTGGAACGCCATGGGCACCGGGATCGGCACATTGATGCCGACCATGCCGGACTGCGCGGCATGCGCGAAGCGGCGCGCGATTGCACCGTCGCGCGTGAAGATCGCAGTACCGTTGCCGAACTCGTGCGCATTCACGAGTCTCAGCGCGCGCTCGAAATCCGGCACACGAACCACGCACAGCACCGGCCCGAAGATCTCTTCCTTGTAGATGCGCATCGTCGCGCGCACGTGATCGAACAACGACGCGCCGAGGTAGAACCCCTCCGGATGCCCGGACACCGCCGATTCGCGCCCATCGACGATGAGCTGCGCGCCCTCGCGAACGCCGAGCTCCAAGTACGATTGCACGCGCTCGAGATGCTCGCGCGTGACGAGCGGCCCCATCTCGACGCCCTCGCGTGTGCCCTCGCCGACTTCGAGCTTCTCAATGAGCTTCCGCAGCTCGCGCACCAGTCGATCGCCGCAATCGCCGACGGCGACCGCAACAGAGATCGCCATGCACCGCTCGCCCGCCGACCCATAGGCCGAGCCCATCAGGGCCTGCGCTGCCTGCTTCACGTCCGCATCGGGCATTACGACGAGGTGGTTCTTCGCGCCGCCCAACGCTTGCACGCGTTTGCCATGCGCGGACGCGGTCTTGTAGACGTACTCGGCGACCGGCGTCGACCCGACGAAGCTCACGGCCGCCACATCGGGATCCGTGAGCAACGTATCGACGGCGACACGATCGCCGTTGATCACATTGAACACACCCGGCGGCAACCCGGCCTCGCTCGAGAGCTCCGCGAGCCGCAATGGACAGCTCGGATCCTTTTCCGACGGCTTCAGCACGAAGGTGTTCCCGCACGCGATCGCGATCGGGAACATCCACAGCGGCACCATCGCCGGAAAGTTGAACGGTGTGATCCCCGCGCACACACCAACCGGCGCGCGCAGCGACCACGAATCGATGTCACCACCGACCGTGTCGGAAAACTCGCCCTTCAAGAGATGTGGAATGCCGCACGCGAACTCGACGACCTCCATGCCGCGAATCACTTCGCCGCGCGCATCCGACAACAGCTTTCCGTGTTCCTGCGTGATCAGCTTGGCGAGCTGATCCGCATTCGCTTCGATGAGCGCCTTGAATCGAAACAGCACGCGCGCGCGTTGATGCGGCGGAGTTTCCGCCCAGGCCGGCAGCGCGGCGCGCGCGGCGTGAATGGCGGCGCGTGTCTCGGTGGCATCCGCGAACGGCACGCGGGCGCTGATAGAGCCGTTCGACGGATCGAACACCGAGCCCCATTGCCCCGAGTGACCGGCAATCGCCTTGCCTTCGACATAATGACCGAGTGTGCGCACGGCGCGTCCAGCGGGAATGGGAACGACGGTGGATTTGGCGTTCATTCGTCCATGTCCTGAAAGGGAGGGCGGCGAGCCTCGATCACGAGCCTATACCGCCGCTCGCGGCCTCACCAGCCATGCCGCCAACGCCGGCAGCAAAATGATGGCGCCCAGCATGTTCACCAGGAACATGAACGTGAGCATGACGCCGATATCGGCCTGAAATTTCAAGGGCGAGAACACCCAGGTCGCGACCCCGATCGCAAGTGTAATCCCTGTGAAAATGATGCTTGCGCCCGTGACACGGAGCGTGCGCTCGTAGGCATCGCGCACGCTGAAGCCGCCATTGAGGAAGCCTTGCATGCGGCTGAACAAGTAGATTCCATAATCCACGCCGATGCCCGCACCGAGCGCAACCATCGGCAACGTCGTGACTTTGAGGCCTATGCCCACGAGCGCCATCACGGCATAAACCAACACGGACACCAACGCGAGCGGGACGACGACGAGCACCGTCCCGAGCACCGAGCGGAACGTGACGAGGCACATCACGATCACGGACAGGAACACACCGATGAGGATCGGGAACTCCTTTGCCTTCACCTCTTCGTTCGTCGCGGCCATCACCCCGAGGTTGCCGGCGGCGAGCTCGAACTGCGCACCGGGAATCGGATTGAGGGCGCGCCACAATTTCACTTCAGCGACGGCGCGCTCGATCGTCTCGGCGCGATGATCCTTCAGGAACAGCATCACCGGCACGACGTTGCAGTCCGCGTTGAGCAGTCCGGTGCTGGTTTCGATGTAGCGAGTGGATTGCGTGAGCTGCGCCTGCTCGCGCGGGATACTGCGCCACTTGAGGCTGCCTTCGTTCCACCCCGCGATGGCCGTCTTGGCGATGAACGGCAGCGTGATCACATCTTGCACACCCGGCACGTTCTGCATGTGCCAGCCGAACCGATCGATGGCAGTCATGAGGTCGTGGCTCACGCACGCGGGCTCGGTCGTCTTCACGATCACCGTCAGCACATCGACGCCGATAGAAAACTTCGTTGTAATGATGTCGCTGTCGATGTTGTAGCGCGAATCGGCGCGCAGCTCCGGCACACCGGCCTGCGTATCGCCGATGGGTGTTTCGCGTCCCTTCCACCAACCCGCGATCGCGAGCAGCGCCGCGATGCCGATGATCACAAGGGACGGCACCGGCTTCGTGATGTTCGCGAGCCGATGCCACAGCGCGCCCAGCGCACGTTGACGGCCTTCGACCCGCCGCCGATAACCGTCGTCGAAACGCACGTACGACACTAGCACCGGTAACAACACGAGGTCCGTGAGAATGACGATAGCGACACCGAGACTCGCCGTGATCGCCATCTCACGAATCACCTGCACCGGAATCAGCAGGATCGTGATGAAGCCGACGAGGTCCGCGAGCAGCGCGACGATCGCAGGCGCGAGCAATTGACGGAACGTGCGACGCGCCGCTTCCATGCTGCCGAGGCCCGCAAAGGCCGCATCGCTGACCGCGCTGATCTTCTGCACCCCATGGCTCACGCCGATGGCGAAGATCAGGAACGGCACGAGCAAACCGAGCGGGTCGATGCCATAGCCGAGCACGACGAGCGTGCCGAGCTGCCACACCACCGCGATGACCGAGCACAGCACCGGCACGAGCGCGACACGGAACGACTGGCAGTAGAACCACACCGCCAATAACGTGAGCACCAATGTGCTCACGGCGAACACGATCACCGACAGCGCGCCTTCCGCGATGTCTCCGACCACCTTCGCGAAGCCGATCATGCGCACGTCCACGCCGATATTCGGCGTGCCCTCGATGCGCTTGCGAACCTTGTCCTCGAGCTCCTGCGCGACCTTGATCGGATCGACCGGCTTGCCGTTCGCATCCTGCTCGAGAACGATCGCGCTCACGAGCGCGCCCGAAAAATCGTTGGCGACCAATCGGCCGACGATACCGGCCTTCAGAATGTTCTCGCGCACCTGCGCCAGGCTCGTGGGCGTCGGCTGGAAGTCCGCTGGGATCACGTTGCCGGCTTCGATGCCGTCCTCGACGACTTCGAGATAGCGCACGTTCGGCGTGAACAGGGACTGCACGCGGCCGCGGTCGATGCCGTCCATGACGATGACTTCGTCGGTCGCACGTTTCAGCGCGTCGAAGAACTCCGGCTTGAACATGTTGCCGTCGCGCGCGATGAGGCCGATGAGCACACGATTGGCGCCGCGGAACTCGGCGACCTCCGGGGCGAGATACGTTTGCATGTACTCGTGCCGCACGGGAAGTTGCTTCGTGAAGGAGGCGTCGATGCGCAGGCCGCGCGCGGCAAAGACGGTGAATAGCGCCGTGAGGAGCGCGAACGCGACGATGATCACGCCGCGATGGCCGAAGATGAGCTGCTCGAGGCGGCCCGCGAGCGGGCTGGAGGCGTCGCCGACGTTCATGGCGGCGCCTTCGCGTTGACGGGCCGCGCGCTCATTTCGCGCCGCTCCGCTTGATGAGCGTCACCCCGCCTTCGCCGACGGTCACGAGCTCGCTTGCACCGTCGGGCAGCACGGCCGAGAGACCTTTGCGATCGCTCTGCTGAGCGAGCGCGAAGTGCTCACCGTCGTCCTCGCTCGTGAGCACCGCCCCGGAAAGGCCGACGACGGCGACACCGCCGCGCGGCAAGCGCACGGCGTCGTTGAGCATCGCCTCGGTGTGCGTTTCGATCTTGCGCCATGTCGCGCCCGTGTCGTCCGAACGGAAGAGATGGCCGCGTAAGCCGTATGCGAGCAGAGAGTCGCCGTTCAATGGCAGCACGCCGAAGAACGAGCCTTCGTACGGAGAAGCCAGTGCGATCCACGTCGCGCCGGCATCGTCGGAGCGATAGAGGTGGCCGGCTTCGGCGGCGATGTAGAGGCGCGAGCCGGAGGCGCCGACGATGCGATTGAGGTGGAAGTCTTCGGTAAGGTCGTCGGCCGCATCGCGTGTTTGCGCTTTGGGCGCCGCCGGCTGCGTCGGCGCAAACTTGCGTTCGGACCATGTCGCGCCATGGTCGCTGCTCGAGAAGTAGACGGAGTACGCGCCGACGGCGATCGCATCGCTGCCGTTGCAGAGGACGTCGAGCAGCGGCTGTTGGGCTTCGGGCGCGTAGTGCTGACGCCTCCACGTCTCACCGCCGTCTGCCGTGGTGAGGATGATCTCGTCGTGGCCGACGGCGATGCCGCGACGTTCATCGGAGAAGCACACGCCGGTGAGCAGATTCTGCGTCGGCACGCTCTTCGCCTGACGCCACGTTTGCCCTTTGTTGTCGCTCAAGAGCACGTGACCGCGTTCGCCGACGGCGACGATCCGCGCGCCTGCCTGGGCCAGGTCCGTTAGTAGCGATTGGGCGGCGAGACGCGCCGACTCCGCCGGCAGCGCCCCGGGATCGAGTGATGCAGCGGAGCTGGCGGCAATTCCTGCGAGTACCGCTGCGAGCAGCCACCAGCCAACCGAGACTTTCACTGGCGTCGTAGATTGCGCCGGTCGCGTTGGCCGAAGCCCGTGGCGACGCCGCGGTTCGGCGCCCAGAGCGCAACTGTCATGCGAATTCACGCCGTCATGTAATTTCACGCCGTCATGCGAAGTCACATGCGACGTCGGCGGCTCAGCGGACGCCGCGTCTCTGCAGCGCATTCGGCTGATAGTCGGCCGGCGTGCGCTTGATCGTGAAGTCGTACGAGCGCGGCTCTTCGTTCTGCAGGCCGAGCGCGAGGTAGCGGCCGTTCGACAGGTCCATCACCAGCTCGAGCGTCGTCCACAGATTCGGTAGCTCGTAGTAGTTGATCACATGCCCTTCCTGCACACGATAGAGCTGCCCACGGCGGTCGTAGCAATCCACCGCGACGATCTGCCACGAATCCTCGTCCACATAGAGCGTGCGCCGGCTGTACAGATGGCTCGTCCCCGCCTTCAACGTCGAGTCGACCACCCACACCCGATGCAGCTCATAGCGCGCCAGGTCCTGATTGATGTGATTCTTCTGCAGCAAATCGCCGTACTTCACCGTGTTGCTGTGAAGCTTGTACGAGTTGTACGGAACGTAGATTTCCTTCTTGCCGACGAGCTTCCACTCGTAGCGCTCCGGCGAGCCGTTGTACATGTCGTACTGATCGGACGTGCGCAGGTTGTCCGCATTCGTGCCCGGATTGTCGAACGCCACGTTCGGCGCGCGCCGCACGCGCCGCTGCCCGGGGTTGTAGACCCATGCGCGCCGATTCTCTTTCGACTGATCGAGCGTCTCGTGCACGAGTAGGATCTCGCCCGCGAGACGCGCCGGCTGCGTCGTTTCCTGAATGAAGAACGCGATGACGTTGTCGAGATTCTGCTCGGTCATGCCCGGCACGGAGTACTGAAACAGAAACTCGTCGCGGAACTTCACGAGCGTGTACGACCCGCCCGCGGTGACCGGCGCCTGGCCGATGGAGCGCTGCGCGGTGTCCGCGCGATAGCGCAGCACGTGATTCCAGAAGACCTCGACGCCCTGCTTCGGAATCGGAAACGGAATGCCTTCGACGGCACCCGTCACGCCGTTGCCGCCCGGCGCGAGATTCGCAGTCGTCGCGACGCGCTTGGTCGCGTCGTAGATCCGTTGCGGGAAGGCTGCGCTCCGCCGCGTCGGATACACGATCATCTTGTAGTCTTTGTACGTCTCGAAGAGCTTCTTGTGCCCTTCGGTCAGCTTCGCCGCGTATTGCCCGACGTTGCTCGCCGTGATCGTGAACAGCGGCTTGTCTTGCGCGAACGGATCGGGGTGATGTTGGCCCGTCTTGTAGCTCGGGAATCCGGCATCGGCCGGCGTCTTGATGCCGCCCGTCCATTCGGGAATCGTGCCGTCCGCGTTACCGGCCTTCTCCGCGCCGAGCGGCGTGAGGTCTGCGCCGAGACGCGCGGCTTCCTGCGCGGTGATCGCAGCCCACGTCGGCAGCGCGACGCATGCGGCGGCGGCCGCGAACAAGGTCTTCCTCAACATGCTCATGATCGCCTCCGCCTTCCTCAGAACGACACCTTGACGCTCGCCGTCGCGAAGTCGCGATCGTTGAGATCGTTCCAGCGCCCCGCCCCGCTGAACTGGGTCCACGCCACGTCCAATTCGTAGGTCGCGCGCAGATTCGCCGACACACCGAGCGTCAGGCCTTTGCGGCCCTCGACGAAGTTACCGCCCGGCCCGGGCGAGGTGCCATTGACGTCGTGCGACCACGAGAAGCGCGGAATGATGTTCCATGCGCCGATCAAGCCCGGGTACTCGAGCCGCCCTGCGAGCCGATAGCCCCACGAGGTGCGGTCGGGAAAGCGATCCTGCGGCTCGACCTCGCCGAAATGCCGGCTGGCGAGCTCTGCGTTGCCACTGACCGACGTGCCGGGGCCGTTGTACCGCAGGCCGCGACCGGTCGGTCCACCGCTGAGCTTGTCTTCGAGCCCAGGGATGTAGTCCACCGCGCCCTCGAACACGAGCACCAGCTGCGAGGCGCGCAGGATGTTCGCGAAGGTCTGGGTCGCCGTGAACTGCGTCTGCCAGGTGTGCTTCTGACTCCAGCCGCGCAGGTCTTGATCCAGGCCGAACACGCCGAGCTGATTGCAGCGCGTGAGCGTGGAGCCCGCGCCGGGCAAACACGTTGCCGGCAACGGCGTGTTGCGTAAGGTCGCGAGCCCCGACTCGAACGGCGCGAGCGCGGAGAACAGCAGCTCCACATCGTCGTATTGCAGCGGCTGATTCTCGCGCCAGGCCACTTCGCCTTGGAGCGCCGTGCCGGTCGCCTGGATCTGCGTGTTGAACGACACACCGAGCATGCGGATGTCTTCCGGAAACTCGGTGAAGTATCCGGCCGTCTTCGCGTACTCGTGCGTGGCGATGTTCGTCGCCTGCGACGTCACGTCCCCGCCCGCGAGCTGCGTATTCGCGCCGATGGTCGCGTACTGCTGGGCGAGCGTCGGATCGAGATTGCCGCCCGCTTGCTGCGACCGGCTGACGCCCACCGCGGCGGCCGTGGCGACGGCAGCATTGAACGGCAAGCCCGCCGCGAGCGCCTGCGCGGCCGCGCCGACGGCATTCAGCGCGCCGAACGCGTTGCCGACTCCCGCTCGAGTCCCGGTATGGCCCGAGATCACCGGCAGCCGGCTGTGATAGTTGAGGAAGTAGAACCCGATCTCGGTGCCGTTGTTGAAGTCCGGCGCGAAGAACTTGAAGTTGACGCCGTACTGACCGCTGTTCTTCGGCTCGCGTGTGTCGAGGCGCTTCACGTTCTGGAAGTCCGGAATCAGCGGGCCGCCGAGGGGGCGGAAGTCCACGCCCTGATCCGAGAACGCGCCGAAGCCGAGCACGACGCGCTGCCCGCCCGGCACGGCGAAATCGTTCGTGCTGAAGTACGAGCCGGCGGGCTCGGGTTGCGTGTCGTTCCAGTCGGCGATGTACACGAGCTGCGTGCTCAAACTGTCGTTGAACTGCAGATTGAACACCGCCATTTCCTGCGGCAGAAACGCTTCTTTCAGCTCCGAGCCGGGCACGCGCAGCGCCGCCACGTCGAAATGGTTGATCGTATTCAGGCCGCCTTGGATGAAGGTGCTCTCGCCCCAGCTCAGCACTTGACGGCCGAGACGCAGCTCTGCAGGCATGCTGCCCATGTCGAAGCGCGCATAGCCGAATGCGTCGAGCAGGCGCACATACGAGCGGACGAGATCCTTGGCGGACCGCGAGAGCGGCGTGCGCTCCGTGTGGTCGGCCTCGAAGTCTTCGAGCGCCGAGCCGCGCACGAAGATGCCGAGATTGTCCGACTGCGAGTGCAACGAGAGCTCGCTGACGATCTTCGCCGCCTTGCTGAAGATGCCCTTCGTGTAGTTCAGGTTGCCGTCGTCGATGTTCGGCGAGCGGCCGCAACCGCCGTCCGCGGTGGCGATCAGATTGCAATCGCGGTCGGCGAGGCGCCACGACTGTCCGTAGGAAATCGTCGTGTCCCAGCTGCCGGAGAGGCTTCCTTGCGTAAAGTCCGCTGCGCGCGCATCGGGCGCGAGTGCTGCGCCGATACTTGCCGCGACTGCCGCCGCAACGAGACCACGATGACGCCGGATGTGCTCAGTCCTCATGCCCGACCCCCGCTGCCCTGCCTTCTTCTGCGTCGACTTCATGCATCGAGCGGGTCGTGTGCCCGCCACCTCTCGTGCACGAGTTGCGAGCGAGTATAGCCGAAGCAGTCCAGGCGAACGCAAAGCGAGCCATCGGCTGTCGTGCGCAATCGAAGCTGCTGCAGCCAACCGGCGGCGACTAGCTGTGCGTGACTTGTAGAATGCTGTGCCGAATTTGCTCGTTCAGCACGAGTTGGGCATCGCTGGCCACGCGGATCAGCACGTCGTCGAATTCGAGCTTGCCGGCGCCGGAGACGCGGATCACGCCGCGTGCCCGGAGCAGGTCGATGAAATTCTTGAACAGGGGACGGTCGAAGAACTCCGGCGAGTTGATGCCGTAGAGCATGGTCATGCGCTGACCCATCAACTGACAGCGCTCTTCGAGGGCGGACTGCGTGATCTCGCCGCTGCCTGCCTGCAGCAACAAGGCCACGGCGAGATAGTAGCGCTCGATCGTCTGGATCGTCGCCTGCGCGAGTAGCGAGAGTTGCACGGCGCGCACGGAGTTCGGCGGCGGGCGCCGCCATTCGCTGCCGTTCTCCGCTGCCTCGATGAGCCCGTGCTGCGCGAGCGCGGCGAGCACGCGCTCGACCACCGCGGGCAGCTCGCTCTCGCTCCAACGCAGAAAGAGCTCGGAGGCGATGTACGGATAGATGCGCCACGCGAGCCGCTGGATGTCTTCGGTGCGCATCGAAGCGTTGCTGTCGAACGCGCAGGCGATCAACGAAGGCATCACGAACAGGTGCAGCACGTTGTTCCGGAAGTACGTCATGAGCACCGCGACCTCGTCTCGCATGCGCACGAGATCGCCGAGCTGGTGCTTTTCGCGCGCAGTCACTTGCATCGACTCGCCATACGCGATGATGTCGGCGGGACTAAGGTCGGTAACCGTCACGCGCTCGCTGTACGGGAAACTGCGCAGTAGGGCGAGATACAGCTCGAGTTGCCGCAGCAGATCGGTCTCGGGAAGAGTCTGTCGAGGGGTGGCGAGCAACGTCACCGCGAGCAAGTTGATCGGCGATACAGCCGCGGCCGCGTTGATGTTCTGCATGATCTTCTCGGCCAGCACATCGACGGCCGGGTTGAGCCAGGGCAGGCGCGCATCGTCCTCGAGCGCGCGTTTGCTCCACTGCGGATCGAACTGCTCCAACAGCGCGCCGAGGAACACAGGCTCACCGATGTTCACGTACACGCGGCCAAACCGCTCACGCAATTTGCCCACGGTACCGACCAGGCCAAGCACGCTCTCTTTTTCCTTCGGCTTGCCGGACAGCTCGCCGATGTACGTCGTGCCCTCCACGACGCGCTCGTAGCCGAAATACACGGGCAGGAACACGACAGGGCGCTGCGGATGGCGCAGGAAGCTGCGCACCGTCATCGACAGCATCCCGGTCTTCGGCTGCAGTAGTCGTCCCGTCCGACTGCGCCCGCCTTCGATGAAGTACTCGATGGAATGCCCGCGCGCCATGATCGCGGCGAGATAGTTCGTGAAGACCACCGTGTACAGCGAGCTGCCGCGGAAACTACGGCGGATGAAGAACGCCCCGCCCTTACGCAGAAAGCGTCCCACGACCGGCAGGTTCAGATTGATGCCGGCCGCGATGTGCGGGATGGCGTAGCCCTGCCGGAAGATCGCGTACGACAGCAGTAGGTAGTCCATGTGACTGCGGTGGCAGGGCACATAGATGATCTCGTGATCCTTCGCGAGCCGTTCGAGCGTCTCGATGTGCGCGAGAACCACGCCGTCGTACAACCGGTTCCACAGCCGTGTGAGCCCGAACTCCATGAACCGCACGAATGCGTGCGAGTAGTTCGCGGCGACTTCCTCGGCGAGTTTCTGAGCTTGCAGCATCGCCTGGCGGCGCGTGATCTTCTTCTCGCGCATCTCCTGAGCGACAGCCGCGCGCACGGCATGCGTGCGAAGCACGCGGGTGACGATCGTCCGCGTATGCGAGAGATCCGGTCCGATGCGCGCCGTGCGTTGACGCGCGTATTGGACGCGCAGCGCCCGGGCTACGCGACGACTCTGCACTTCGACCGTAGCGTCCTCGCCCAGCAGACTTCGCAGCGACATCGGCTCGGAGATCTCGATGAGCGTCGTGCGACCGTTGAAGAGCACTTGGAAGAACTTGCGCAGACGACTGGCGAGCGCCCACTCCTCCACCAGCAGCAGCCTGAAGAACGAGCCCTCCTTCTGCGGCGCGCGACCCCAGTAGACCGCCACCGGTACGACGTCCACGTCGATGTCCGGGTGGACGCGCAGCGTGCGTGCGAGTTGTACGAGCGCCTGCGGCGGGCGGCGGTCGATGCGTTCGTCCCAAAATCCGAGCGGCTGCGTCAGATAGAAGAACGAGCGCAGCTCACGAGACTGCTTCACGAGCCGCTTCTGCGGGCGCGGCAATTTGAGCTTCACGGTAGCGTTCTGCAATACCGCGAGGTCCGTGACGCTCCGCCGTTCGAGCACATAGCAGACCGGATTCTGCTGACCGCGCAAGCGGGCGACGGCGTCCTCCGGTCGCACCGTGAATCGCACCCAGAGGGCGAGCAGCCGTCGCAGAAACCAGTTCATTCTGTTCTAGGTCGTCCACCCTCTTCGCGGCGCCGCGAGTGTAGTGGGGGAACGGCCGACGCGCTATTCGAACGCGGGCGCAGGCAGATCGAGCGCGATCAAGAAGTACTCGAACAGGTGACGCACGACCCGCAGCTGGTTGTGCAGGCGATGGTCGCTGTCGAGCAAGTGAAGCGCCGCGCCGTACTCTTTCGCGAAGCGCACGCTGTGCTCGTACGGCACCACTTCGTCGCGCCAACCGTGCACGAGCGCTGCGGGGCAGTCGAGCACGCCCTGACGCAGCTCGGGCAGTCCTTCCATGTAGAGCGCCGGTGCCATGAGAAACACGCCCCGCGCATGCAAAAGCGAGGCGGATGCGACGGACACGAAGCCGCCCATGCTGGAGCCGACGAGCACGAGATCGCCCTGCAGCTCTTTGCAGAAATCGACGAGTCGAGTGATGCGGGCGCGCGGATGGTCGATGCCGCGGTAGTCGACGGACTCGGTTTCGTAGCCCTCGCTACGCGCCACTTCGGCGAGCGCGGAGATCTTGCGACCCCAAGGACCGCTCTCCTGACCGTGCGAAAAAACGACGTATCGGCTCACGGAGCCCCCGGAAGTCAACGCGGCTTCCACAGCATTTCATCGAGATCAACCGCGCTCCTTCGCTGTACTCGTCCATTGGTCACTTTAACTCCCTCGGCCCGTAAGCGCCGACTCTGCTCGGCATGTGCGCGCGTGTTCTTTGGGAACGTGATGCGCTCACCAGCCGCGACGACCCGATGCCAGGGCAAGCGCATGCGTGCAGGCGCCACCCGCAGCGCATAGCCGACGAGACGCGCTCGGCCCGGCAGCCCGGCGAGCCGCGCGACCGTGCCATACGTGGCGACGTGGCCACGCGGAATCGTGCGCACCGCGCGCCAGATGGCCTCGAGCGCTTCCATCTTCATCGTCGCAATACTCCCATTCCGACATGTCGGTTCGCTAGCCACTTTCCGGCAGGGTGTGAGTCCCTCGCGACGGCGTGACCTCGCCGTGCCCTCTGGTTTACAGTCGTCGTGACCTCGAAGCAGGAGCGTAGTCATCACTGCCGGCTCCGACACATCCGAGCCCACCACGACTGCTACAGGGACGCATACTGCCGTCACCGTGGGACTTGCCGTCCCACCTGCCGATATCGACGCGGGCCCGGTGCTCCGTGCGTGGCAGAAGGCGTCGAAATCGGCGCTGGGCCGCTGGGTCTTCGCACGCACCGTGTGTCGCCGAGCACCCTACTTCGCCACGATCCGGCCCCGATTCCTCGAGTTGGCGCCGGCGGTGTGCCGGGTGAGCATGCGCAAGCGTCGCAGTGTCGAGAACCACATCCGCTCGGTGCATGCGCTCGCGATGGGAAATCTGTGCGAGCTCGCGGCGGCGATGGTCACGGAGGTGACGATCCCCTCGACGATGCGCTGGCTGCCCCGCGGCATGACCATCGAATACCTGCGTCGCGCCGAATCCGACGTGACCGCGACCGCGCGGCTGACCAAGACCGGCTGGCCCGGCCGCTCGGAGAACATCGGCGTGCCCGTCACGGTCGTCGATGCCACCGGTACGGAAGTGGTCCGCGCCGTCATCACCATGTACGTCTCGCCGAAACGCCTGTGAGCCCGTCCCGCCGCCTATGAGGTGATTTCCAGGACAAATCACCTCACATTCTGAGGTGATTTGGCTTGGCGCGCTCCCCGAAAAACCGCTGGATCTGGCAGCAGCCGCAGTGGCCCGCATTTACATGGAATGCCGAGGCCCTGATGACGTCGCTCGCGCGCGCCCGACGGGCGCAGGGGGAGCTCGCGGGCGCGGCGCGGCTGCTGGATACCGAACTGGACCTCAGCGCGCGTCTGGAGGTGTTGAGCATCGAAGGTCTCGCGACGAGCGCTATCGAGGGCGAGAAGCTCGATCCTACGGCCGTACGCAGCTCGCTGGCCCGCCGGCTAGGTGTCCCAATGGGCGGGCTGCGGTCCTCGCCGCGCGAGGTCGACGGGCTGGTCGAGGTGCTCGTGGATGCGACGGCGAATTACGACACGCCGCTCATCCCGCAACGGCTGTTGGCCTGGCAGGCCGCTCTGTTTCCGACCGGGCGCTCGGGGCTGCGCGAGATCCGTGTCGGGAAGCTGCGCGACAAGGCACCGATGCAGATCGTGTCGGGACCGGTAGGTAAGGAGCGGGTTCATTACGAAGTTCCGCCACAGCGCAATCTACGTGCGGAGCTCGATCGATTTCTCGATTGGTTCAACTCGGCGCCGCCGGATCTCGACGGACTGCTGCGCGCCGGAATTGCGCACGTGTGGTTCGAAATTCTGCACCCGTTCGAAGACGGCAACGGCCGCGTCGGTCGCGCGCTGCTCGACATGGCTTTGGCCCAGGATGAGGCCCGCTCGACGCGGCTCTACAGCCTGTCGGCCCGCTTCAACGAGAAGCGCGACGAGTACTACGCCGTACTCGAACGAACCTCCTCGGGCGATCTCGGCATCACACCATGGCTGACGTGGTTTCTCGAGCAAGTCACCGCGGCGGCGCAGTCCAGCGAGCTGCTCGTGAATCGGGTGGTGAACACCGCGCGGTTCTGGCTCCATCACTCCCGGAGCGAGCTGAGCGAGCGCCAAGTGAAGGCGCTCGCGCGCCTGCTCGACGCCGGCCCGGGAGGGTTCGAAGGCGGCATGACGAATCGCAAGTACGCGAGCCTCACGAAGACGAGCCCCGCCACGGCGCAGCGCGATCTTGCGGACCTCGTCGCAAAGAGGTGCCTCGTGCAAGTCGGCAGCGGGCGCGCGGCACGCTACGAGTTGGCGAACAGCGCTTAGTCGAGCAGCACGCCGCGGAGAATTGCGGTTTCGATTTCCCACTCCAGCCGGCGGCCGGAGGTGGTGGCGCGGTTGGGCCAGGTGGGGCGGCAGGTGCTGCCGTTGGCGGTGTGCGTGATCAGCCAGGCGTGGAAGTCGGACGGCTTGGTAATGGCGATGCCGAACAGCACCTTCATCTTGCCCTCGGCGACGGTGCGCGGCGCATTCACGCGCTCGTCGCAGATCACGAAGTAGCTTTCCTCGGGGTTCGACCCTGCGAAGGCACCCTGCTGGTCCAGGCTATCGAGGAAGGTTTCGACTTGCTGGCGCGCGCGCTCCCACGTGGGATCGCCATTCTTGTCGAACAGCATCCAATGCGTGCCGCGTTCGATGCTCGCCGTCACGAACAGCGACAGGCGGCGCGCCGACAAATACTTCCAATCCGGCGAGCCGGAGCTCCCGGCGGCAAGCGTGCGCGGGCTCGACGCATTCCGCTGATTCGAGCGCACGGCCGTCAACGTGTTCACGCCGGCTTGTGCGAGTCGCGTGCGCTCGGCGTCCGACACGACCGAGGCCGGGCGCAAGCCGGGCCGCAGAATCGAATCCTCGCCTTCGGCCGCGGCCCACACGGGCCACGTTTCGTCGGTGCGCGCGATCAAGCCGGCCGCCGCGCCACACGAGCCGAACGTTTCGTGCCGGCCACGCAGGCGATCGAGCGCAACGACGCGCGGGTAATACATCACCGCGTTCTCGCTACGGAACGGCCATTCGCGCAAGTCGGTGAGCGCGCGGCTCGCCGTCTGCCACGTCGACGGCGGATCGACGATCAGCATCGCGTGCCGATCGCGGCAGAACCGCGCGGCGATCATGAGCGTGCTGAGCCCCACGTCCTGCTCGCGCGTGAGCGGCGGGATGCAGAGCAGATTGAAATTCGGCGCGGCACGCAGCGCGAAGAGGCCGGTCGCCTCGCTCGCCGAGCCGATGATGTCGTAATCCGTGAGCGGCGCGCCATCGTCGCCGTCCGCGTTCGAGTTGATGTAGCCGACGATCGGCGAGCCGGGGTTGCGCACCGAGCGATCGGGCCGCCGCGTCGGGAGCGGTCCGCTCACGCGCACGAGCCGCGAATCCATCAGGATGTCCGCGACGAGCCGACCGGACTCGGGCAGCACGGACAAGCGGCGGAAGATCTCCTGTTCTTCGATCAGCTCGGATCCCGCCGCGCGCACCCGTTGCAAGACGAGATTGAAGCGATCCGGCTCGCTGTCGGCGATGCCGTCGTAATCCACCGAGGCGCGCAAGAACTCGCGCGACCCGGGCTGCAGCGCGATGAGCTTGAGTTGCTCGCTACCGGCAGGCAGCGTCAGCGTCGGTGGCCGCGCGCCGTTTGCCACGCGCACGATGAAGGCTTCGCGTCCGCCGTTCTCGAAGAATTGCTCCACCGCATACGAGAGCGTCGAGGGCTGCCACAGCCCGCCGAAAATCTGACTGAACTCGCTGAAGGTCGTGACGGAAAGAGGCTTGTTGACCGGGCCTTTCAAGCACCGGCCGACGAAGGCGGCGACACCGGTGGGCACACGTTCGATCGCGTGCTCTGCTCCACCTTGACCGGCAATTTCGACGCCGGAGACGCGGCGCTCGGCCACGATGGGCCTCTTGTGAATGCTCCCTTTGAGCCGCGCGGACAATACCACAGGGTACCGGCCACCGTGTGCGGGAGCGCACAGAGCGTTCGTTTGGCTGCAAGGCGGCGCGAGTCACGCGCGCGAGGCAAGTCAGCGCGCGCTGCGCTTCGCCTCGGCAACCCCCGCCGCGCGGTGGCCCGAAGGGGCAACGACCGCGGCGGGTTCGTTCTGCCGCCGATTTTCTTCTTCGCGCGCCCGCTCGGCGTCATCCCGTTTGCGGGCGATCTCGGCGTTCATCAGCTTCAACCATTCGGTCAATTGCGGCATGGATTGCGATCAGCGCTGCGGCGTAACAATGGCGTCGATGGAAGTCTGCACGATCGGATGGTAGCCCGCGCGGGCTTTGGCGTAGATCGTGCGCGCGAGCTCGCCGCCGCCCGGCGCCTTCATCAGGTCTTCATAGAGCGGACGCACCAACTTGCGGCGGCCGATCGTCGTCAGGTAGCGGGTGAGCGGCGGATACGCGGGGCTGTAGCCGTTGCGGATGGCGATGCGGAACCAGCTGTGCGCGATCTCGGCGTTGCCCGAGTCGGAGAGCGCGAACTTCTGCTCGAGCTCGTCGAGCCGTGGACGCTGGACTTCGGCTGGCGTGTTATCGAGGAAGTGCAGCCACTCCTGCGTGCTCCACTCCTTCGCCTGCGCCTGCACGACGTCGATCGGCATCGAGCCCGCGAGCCACAGCGCCCGCACTCGATCGACCGGCGCGAACACGTCCGCCGACGGCAGCACGGCTGATCCGGGCAGCCCCGGCTCGTACACCCACACGTGAATCTCCTGATCCGAGACGGCGCCCGGCTTCTTGGCGAGCAGATTTGCGTCCAAGTAATCGAGGAACTGCTCCGTATCGATGCTCTGGAAGGCGAAGTGATCGAAGTAGCTGCGCAGGAACGCCTCGAACGTGTCGCGTCCGAAGCGGCTCGCGAGAAATTGCAGGAAGAGCTTGCCCTTCTCGTAAGCGACGTCGGTCGTGCCGTCATCGGGATCGCGGCCGCGCAGATCGATGGCGAGGTGCTGATCGGCGGCGCCGAGGTCGGCCATTTCCCGCTTCACCGACTGCAGGCCGAGCACGTCTTCCATCTGCGCGCGGCGCGCACCGTAGAGCGCTTCGACGATGCGGCGCTCGAGATAGACGGTGAACCCTTCATTGAGCCAGAAGTCGCGCCACGTGGCGTTCGTCACGAGATTGCCCGACCACGAATGCGCCAGCTCGTGTGCGATCACCGCGACGAGACTGCGGTCGCCCGCAATGATGGTCGGCGTGATGAACGACAGACGCGGGTTCTCCATCCCCCCGTAGGGCGCGGATGGCGGCAGGATCAGCAGGTCGTAACGGCCCCAGCGATAGGGGCCGAACAGCTTCTCGCAGGTCGCGACCATCCGCTCGAGATCGACGAACTCTTTCGCGGCCGCCGCGAGCACGGCCGGCTCGGCATATACGCCGGTGCGCGCGCTGATCGAGTGGAACGCGATGTCGCCGACCGCGAGCGCGATCAGATACGACGGAATCGCCTCCTTCATGTCGAAGCGGTAGGCGGTGAGCCCGTCGGCGTCGGGTTTCTTGTCGACGGCGCCGTGCGCGGCGGACATGAGTGCGCGCAGGCCGTCGGGCGCGCGAATCGTCGCGCTATACGTGACGCGGACCTGGGGCGAGTCCTGCAGCGGAATCCAACTGCGCGCGTGAATGGCCTGCGATTGCGAGAATAGATACGGATGCTTCTTGCCTGCCGTTTGCGCGGGCGTCAGCCATTGCAAGCCGGACGCTTGCGGCTGCGTTTCGTACTCGATCCGAACCACGGCATCGCTCGTGCCCGCCGCAGGCATTTCGATCTGCAACGGCCGTCCGAGGAATCCGCGAGCGGCGCTGGGCTTGAAGACGAGCTTCTTGGGCGCGTCGCCCTTCGCGAGCAGCGTGACGGCGCGGATGTCCAGATCGCGCGTATCGAGAATGAGCCGCCGCGCGTCGGGCTTCTGGCGGGCGACGGTCAAGTCCGCGTGCCCTCTCAGGCGCCGCGCCGCGAAGTCGACCGCGAGATCGAGGTCGACGTGGCGTACGCGGAAGTCGGTGACGTTGGCGAACGAGTGGTAGTCGACGCCGGGCTTGATCGGCCCCTCGACGCGAGGCTTGGCGGCGGCGGCTTCGCTGGCTGCGTCGTTGATTGGCGCGGGCACCGCGTGCACGCTCGCGACCGCGGCGAGGCACGCTAGCGCCGCGAGTCGTAACCGGGGGCGCAAGCGTCAGGTGCCGGTCTTGACCGGCGCGGGTGCTGCGGTAGCCGTGCCGTTCGCCGGCGCCGCGGTCGCGCCGGCAGCGCCGCCCGTGGCGGGCGAAGCTTGCGGATCGCGGTCCGAGAGCATCGAACGGAACGTCTCTTCGTCGACGGGCAGGTCCGTCTTGCCGTCCCAAGACGCGCCGGGCGGCACCACGTTCTGCACGCGGGTCGCGCTGGCGACGAGCGTGCTCATATCATCGCCGGTCCCGGAAATGGACACCGGAATGCCGCGCGGCTGATGGGCGGCCGCGGCGACGAGATCCCAGTTCATCTCTTCCTTGCGCTTCTTCAGCTCTTTCTGAATGTCCGCGCCGAGAGACTTCGAAACGAGCTTCTTCTGCGCCTTCTTCCAGTCGCGCGCGTCGTCCTCGAGCACGTCGAACGCCTGCAGGTAGAGCTTGTCGTTCTGCCAACCGAACACGAACGGCTCGTTGATCACGGTGACCTTCGTTCCGATCGGCGCCATGTTGAACAGCAGCTCGATATCTTCCGGATAGAGGCGAATGCAACCGTGGGATGAACGCAGGCCGACGCCGGCCGGCTTGTTCGTGCCGTGAATCATGTAGCTCGGCCAGCCGAGATAGAACGCGTAGCGACCGAGCGGATTGTCCGGGCCCGGGCCGATGACGCGCTCGAGCTCCTCGCCGCGCTCCTCCCGATGCTCCTTGATGATCGACGCCGTCGGACGCCAGGTCGGATCCTTCTGCCGGCGCACGATCTTGGTCGAGCCTTGCGGAGTCGCCCAACCGACGCGGCCGATGCCGATAGGAAACGTGTACACGAGCTGCGGCTCGCCCTTCTTCATCTTCGGGTAGTAGAAGAGCCGCATCTGCGGCACGTTGATGACGATGCCTTCGCGCGGCGCATTCGGCAGAATGAACTGCGAGGGAATGACGATCTCGCGATCCGCACCCGGCAGCCACGGATCGACGCCCGGATTGGCGCGGACGATCTCTTCGTAGCCGACGTTGAAGCGGCGCGCGATATCCGAGAGCGTGTCTTCCTTGGTGCTCTTCGTCACCTCGAGCACGCCGACGAGGTCCTGCTCCGGCGTGATCTCGAACTTGTGCGTCGGTGTGCCCAGCGGCAGTTCGGGCACGACGGGCGCAGGGGGCGGCTCTGGCTTTTTCTGCGCAGTCCACGGACCGTTCAAGAGTGAGCAGGAGGCCAGCAGAGCGCTGGCGAAAACCGTGGCGGTAACGCGCGCGAGCGAGTGAGCGGACTTCATGCGATCGATTATGCACTAGCGCCGTCGTTGGGCCAGCGGGCGCTCAGCGTCGCCATCTGGCTACAGGAGGACGGGTTGGTTGGGAAGCTCGTCGGCGTCCGCCCCTTGACCCGGAAAGTGGCGTGCGAGGAGCGCACCGGTGGCGCGGATGCCGGCAACCGAGCCTTGAGCGAAACGGCCCGCGCGGTAGTGTGCTTCGATTTCGCGGCACACGAACTCCCATTCGGGCTGCGAGACGTGCGCGGCGATGCCGCGATCGGCAACGATCTCGACGTCGCGGTCGGCGAACAGAACATAAATCAGCACGCCGTTGTTGTTGGCGGTATCCCAGACACCGAGATGGCTGAAGACCTGCAGCGCTCGGGCTCGCGGCGCGAGCCCCTGCCAGAGCTCTGCGCCGTCCAATGCCGCTTCGACGACGAAACGGATCTCGCCGGAGTGGCGTGACTCCACGTCGCGGATTGCCGCTTCGATGTCGGCGAGCACGGTGGGGGTGAAGTGCTGGCGCACGCCCCAGCGGGTCGCGAAGAGATGTTTGAGGACGCGTGCGAGACTCATATCGCGACCACGCGAGCCAGGTCACGACGAAGCGCTGCGAGCGCGGCCGGGCGAGCGACGCGCCGGTGAGCCGCTGCGGGCGCGGCTGGGCGAGCGATGTGCCGGCGAACCGCCGCAGCGACGGAGTCTTGCTCTGTCGGTGCCTTTCTGGGGCCCGCTGATGCTCGCCTCTTCATCACCAGCCACCCGAGGCGCCGCCGCCGCCGGAGCGACCGCCACCACCACCGCCGAAACCTCCGCCGCCGCCGAAGCCACCGCCACCGAAGCCGCCGCCGAATCCTCCGCCCCCAAATCCGCCGCCCCACCCGCCACCACGATAACCACCGCCCCCA
>Ga0081455_10000097_pt1 | contig 96027 bp, 92 predicted proteins | sample TabmetS3T2R1_FD_70207 | JGI IMG/M metagenome (GOLD analysis project Ga0081455, IMG submission 70207) | Tabebuia heterophylla rhizosphere microbial communities from the University of Puerto Rico - S3T2R1 | ecosystem: Host-associated > Plants > Roots > Rhizosphere ... | reverse complement strand
AAGGCGGGAATCCATAAACTCCGAACCTTTGAGAATATGGATTCCCGCCTTCGCGGGAATGACGGGTATGGGGAGGTTGCCGCGCCACATTAAGCGCACGATGCTTTAGCTCCCAAAGACAGTGAGATTCCAGCTTTTGCAGGAATGACGGGGCGGGTCAGCCCGCATGCGCCGCCGGGAGCCGGCCCTTCGCGGCGAGGCGACGGGCGTTGCGTTTGCTGAGGCGCTGCGGGATCTGCGGGCCGCCGCGGAGCTTGCGCAACTCCGCATGGAAGCTTTCGTCGTCCATCGCCTCCTCCATTTCGAGCAGCTCCAGATCCCGTTCGGACAGGGCGTTGGGAGACGCGGGCGAAGTTGACAATGTTGACGCCAAATCGGGGGAGAATGCGGGGGCGGGCATTGGCGCCGTCGCTCTGCGGGGAAAGTCGGGGAAGGGATTGGCGATCGTGCGGGCCGCGCGCGGTTCCGGAGGCCGCGCATAGGTGGCCGGATCATGGGCGCGCAGCAGGAACATCAGCAATTTGTTGTCATAGCGGACGCGCTCGCCGATCTGTTCGCCCTTGTACCACACGGGTTCCGAAATGCCCTTGAGGGCGCGGCTGAACGCGGCGTCGCCAAGCTCCGACACCGCATCCTGCAGCGCCTCCTTCCACCGCGCCTGAAACGCCGCGCCGTCCGGGCTGTTGCGCAGCCGGTACAGCGCGGTGCGGGATATCCCGGCCGCAGCTGCGGCATGCGAGATGCAGCCGGTGGCGGCGAGGGTCGTCAGGAACTCCTCCTGGCGTTCTGGGGTAAGGCCGTCATGGCGCGGCGCGCGGCCCGGGGCGGGGGTTGGTTGGGGTTGGGACATAGTCATGCCGCTCTCCGAATCAGATGAGCGGCGAGACTAACCTATATGGCGTGTTGTGGGAAAATGGTTCTTGCTGGTGAGGGTGGATTGGGGGAACTGAGGATGTGTTCGCGCGGAGGCGCGGAGGGGTTGCGTTTGAGGGGGCACGGTTCTCCCCTTTCCGTCGTGCTGAACTTGTTTCAGCATCCATCGAGCCACGCAGATAACGCCGTGAGCGGGTTTTGATGCATGGCAAGGGTCGGGGATTTAGTGAATATGGCAAGCCTGAAATGCGATGCACCACATTTAGGCACTTTCATTAATCAGCGTTTAGTGACACCTGCCAACAGCGTGCATTTCTGATGTTGGCATCAAGCCACATTATCATTTTAGCTTTGTCGGCAGCAGATATCGATGTGTCTTGCGACAGTCGCTTTCGATCACGCTCATCCCTAGCGATCACACTCTTAAAGCCACCAGCTCCGGCAACGACATGTCCAACCTTAGTTTCCGTTGCGCTGATCGGATCAATTGTGATGACATAGTATATAGTATCGCATGCGAATGATGAATTCGAAATACCTAAAGAAAATAAAGCCAGTGCATATTTACCTGATTTCAGCATAAACGGCCCCCAATCACTCGATATTGAAATATTACGAACGAATTTAGGAAACGAAAATATAAAAAAACAAGGATTGATTTCTTTAGCCATTAATTTACAATTAAATTCCGTTGGATCAAGCTAAAAGTTTCACAGGGGGCTATCTATGCATTTTAAAATTGCACGATTTACGCCTTTGGCATTTTTGGTAATAAATTTTATGGTGTCTTTTCAATTAAGTGCAGCTGTTGAGTATGAAGGAATTAGGCGAGGTAACGGAATTTCGCGTTCTTCCACGGCAAGCCCTTCTTCAACACCGTCAACATATGAAGGCACGCGTTCGAATGGTAAGAACGCAAATTCGAACAGCTTTACTGCTAAAAACCGGACACCGCCTTCTGGCAGCGCAGTGGCCAAGGAAGCCGGACCTCCGGTCGCTTTTATCAGGATCATGGACAGGGAGGGCTATAATAGGGTCGATTATAATGCGGATGCCGTCAGGGGCGGGTTGCCTATGGCATCTTATTTTGGTTTCAGTACAGATCCATATGGAGCGGCATCAGAATATCGATTCATCGGTACCTGCCGAGGGCAATACTGGGCAATAATCGATAGTAAGCCTCGACTTAGCGATGGATATGATCTGCAATGGGCAGCAAATCGACCCAATATTCATATTGGCGTGTGTAATTCTTCAGAAGCTGAAGTGATAAAGCATTTGATAGCGACATGTCCAACTACAGCCCAAGCAGCTGGACTTGCATACCTTTGTCCTCAGAGAGCGCTGTCTGAAGAAAATGAGATTTTCATAAGATGGGGTAAGAATGAAGAAGATCAGGATCATAGGCTGAAAACCATTGATGGCTGTAGCTACGATTCATTTCGGGACCAGCAGAGAGCTCTGTCAGAAGCCTGTCAAAAGGTGATACGCATCATGGCCGAATTATGACAGAAAGTGCGGTGCACTTGTCTTCCGGTGGATGCTGAAACAAGTTCAGCATGACGGGGTAGGGAAGAGGGGCGGTTCCTTTGGGCGCAACCTCTCTGCGTTCTCCGCGCCTCTGCGTGAACAAAGCACTTCGTCGTCATTCGCTATGGTTTGGGGGTGGCATTGCCTGCCGCCAGCCCCCTCCACCATCGCTTTGCGATGGTCCCCCTCCCCGTGCCGGGGAGGTATGAAAAAGGCCCGCCTGGTTTCCCGGGCGGGCCTCTGCTTTTTCGGAATGGACCGGAGCCTATTCCAGATCCTCGGTCGTGAAATCCTCGCCGACGACCGCGCCGAGCGGATCGTCGCCGGTGTCGTCCTCGACCGGGCGGACCAGTTCGGCGGCGTGTTCCTCGGCCGCGCTTTGCGGCGCGATGAGGCTTTCCTGCCAGGTGCGCTGCGAGGCGCGGAGCGCCGCGTCGCGTGACGAGGCGGCCACGCGCAGGCGGGTCATGCCGGCGCCGGTGCCCGCCGGGATGAGGCGGCCGACGATGACATTCTCCTTGAGGCCGGTCAGCGTATCGACCTTGCCCTGCACCGAGGCTTCGGTGAGCACCCGGGTCGTCTCCTGGAAGGAGGCGGCCGAGATGAAGCTGCGGGTCTGCAGGCTGGCCTTGGTGATACCGAGCAGCACCGGCTTGCCCTGCGCGACCTCGCGCCCTTCGGCGGCGAGCTTGGCATTGGCGTCGTCCATGTCTTCCTTCTCGACCTGCTCGCCGACCAGGAAGGTGCTGTCGCCGGCGTGGGTGATCTCGACCTTGAGCAGCATCTGACGAACGATCGTCTCGATGTGCTTGTCGTTGATCTTCACGCCCTGCAGTCGATAGACTTCCTGGATTTCCGCGACGAGATACTCGGCGAGCGGCTCGACGCCGAGCACCTCGAGGATATCGTGCGGATCGGGCGAGCCCGAGATCAGGTTGTCGCCGCGCTTGACGTAATCGCCTTCCTGCACGTCGATGACCTTGGACTTCTGCACCAGATACTCGACCGGCTCGGACCCATCGTCCGGACGGATCAGGATCTTGCGCTTCGCCTTGTAATCCTTGCCGAACTCGACCCGGCCGGAAATCTTGGCGATGATCGCGTTCTCCTTGGGCTTGCGGGCCTCGAACAGCTCGGCGACGCGCGGCAGACCGCCGGTGATGTCGCGGGTCTTGGCGGCTTCGCGCGAGACACGCGCCAACACCTCGCCGGCCTGGACGGTCTGGCCGTCCTCGACCGAGAGCGTGGCGCCCGGCGCCAGCATATAGCGGGCGGCCTCGCCCGACGCGGCATCGAGCAGGGTCAGACGCGGACGGAGATCCTCCTTCCGGCTGGTCGCGCGATATTCCGTCACCACCTTCTGCGTGATGCCGGTGGCCTCGTCGGTCTGCTCGGAGAGCGTCTGGTTCTCGATGAGATCCTGATATTTCACCGTGCCGCCGGTCTCGGTGATCACCGGCATGGTGAACGGATCCCACTCGGCCAGCCGCTCGCCCTTGGCGACGGTCGCGCCGTCTTCGTGTAGCAGCGTCGCGCCATAAGGGATGCGGTGCGTCGCGCGCTCGCGGCCCTCGGCATCGACCAGCGCCAACTCGCCGTTACGCGACAGCGAGATCTTGCGCCCGCGCGGATCGCTGATGGTGCGAAGCTCGCGATACTCGACCTTGGCGTCCGCCACCGCTTCAAGGTGCGACTGCTCGTTGAGCTGCGCCGCGCCGCCGATGTGGAAGGTCCGCATGGTGAGCTGCGTGCCCGGCTCGCCGATCGACTGCGCCGCGATGACGCCGACAGCCTCGCCGATATTGACCGGCGTACCGCGAGCGAGGTCACGACCATAGCAGGCCGCGCAGACGCCGCCCTTGGACTCGCAGACCAGGGGCGAGCGGATCTTGACCGACTGGATGCCGATCGCCTCGATCGCCGCGATCATCGCCTCGTCGAGCAGCGTGCCCTCGGTGACGATGGCCTCGCCGGTCTTGCTGTCGATGATGTCCTCGGCCGTGGTGCGGCCCAGGATGCGCTCGCCGAGCGACGCGATGGTCGAGCCGCCCTGAACGATCGCCTTCATCTCCAGCGCGCGCTCGGTGCCGCAATCCAGCTCGACGACGACGCAATCCTGCGACACGTCGACCAACCGCCTCGTGAGGTAACCCGAGTTGGCGGTCTTCAACGCCGTGTCCGCGAGGCCCTTGCGGGCGCCGTGGGTGGAGTTGAAATATTCAAGGACGGTCAGGCCCTCCTTGAAGTTCGAGATGATCGGCGTTTCGATGATCTCGCCAGACGGCTTGGCCATAAGGCCGCGCATGCCGGCGAGCTGCTTGATCTGCGCCTGCGAACCACGGGCGCCGGAGTGAGCCATCATGTAAATCGAGTTGATCGGCACTTCGCGTCCGGTCGCCTCGTCCTTCTTGACCGCCTGGATCTCCTTCATCATCTCGGCCGCCACGCGATCGCCGCAGCGCGACCAGGCATCGATCACCTTGTTGTACTTTTCCTGCTGGGTGATCAGGCCGTCCTGATATTGCTGCTCATAATCCTTCACCAGCGCGCGGGTCTCCTCGACCAGCGGATCCTTGGCGGCGGGGATGACCATGTCGTCCTTGCCGAACGAGATGCCGGCCTGGAAGGCGTGGCGGAAGCCAAGCGCCATGATCGCGTCGGCGAACAGCACGGTCTCCTTCTGGCCGGTGTGGCGATAGACGATGTCGATGACGTCGCCGATTTCCTTCTTGGTCAGCAGGCGATTGACCGTTTCGAACGGCACCTTGTGCGACTTGGGCAGCGTCTCGCCGAGCAGCATGCGGCCGGGCGTCGTCTCGACGCGCTTCATATATTCCCTGCCGTCCTCGTCGACCTGCGGAACGCGGCTGGTGATCTTCGTGTGCAGCGTCACGACCTTGGCGTTGAGCGCCTGGTGGACCTCCTGCATATCGGCCAGGATCATGCCTTCGCCGGGCTCGTTCTGCTTCTCCATCGAGAGATAGTAGAGACCGAGCACCATATCCTGCGAGGGCACGATGATCGGCTTGCCGTTGGCGGGCGAGAGGATGTTGTTGGTCGACATCATCAGCACGCGGGCCTCAAGCTGGGCTTCCAGCGAGAGGGGAACGTGGACGGCCATCTGGTCGCCGTCGAAGTCGGCGTTGAAGGCCGAGCAGACCAGCGGGTGAAGCTGGATCGCCTTGCCCTCGATCAGCACCGGCTCGAATGCCTGAATGCCGAGGCGGTGGAGCGTCGGGGCGCGGTTGAGGAGGACCGGGTGCTCGCGGATCACCTCGTCGAGGATATCCCAGACTTCCTTGCGCTCCTTCTCGACCCACTTCTTGGCCTGCTTGAGGGTCATCGAGAGACCCTTGGCGTCGAGGCGGGCGTAGATGAACGGCTTGAACAGCTCGAGCGCCATCTTCTTGGGCAGGCCGCACTGGTGCAGCTTGAGTTCAGGCCCGGTCACGATGACCGAGCGGCCCGAATAGTCGACGCGCTTGCCAAGCAGGTTCTGCCGGAAGCGGCCCTGCTTGCCCTTGAGCATGTCGGACAGCGACTTGAGCGGACGCTTGTTGGCGCCGGTGATGGTGCGGCCGCGGCGGCCGTTATCGAACAGCGCGTCGACCGCTTCCTGAAGCATGCGCTTTTCGTTGCGGACGATGATGTCCGGCGCGCGCAGCTCCATCAGGCGCTTGAGGCGGTTGTTACGGTTGATCACGCGGCGATAGAGATCGTTGAGATCCGAAGTCGCGAAGCGGCCGCCGTCGAGCGGGACGAGCGGGCGAAGCTCCGGCGGGATGACCGGGATCACTTCGAGGATCATCCATTCCGGGCGGTTGCCGGATTCGAGGAAGCTCTCGACGACCTTGAGGCGCTTGATGATCTTCTTGGGCTTCAGCTCGGACTTGGTGACCGCGAGTTCTTCGAGCAGCGCGGTGCGCTCGCCTTCGAGATCGAGGCTTTCGAGCATGGTGCGGACGGCCTCCGCGCCGATGCCGGCGGAGAAGGCATCCTCGCCATATTCGTCCTGCGCGGCGAGCAGTTCATCCTCGGTTAGAAGCTGATATTTCTCGAGCGGGGTCAGGCCCGGCTCGATCACGATGTAAGCCTCGAAGTATAGCACGCGCTCAAGCTGCTTGAGCTGCATGTCGAGCAGCAGGCCGATACGGCTCGGCAGCGACTTCAGGAACCAGATATGCGCGACCGGGGCGGCCAGCTCGATATGGCCCATCCGCTCACGGCGGACCTTCGAAACGGTGACCTCGACGCCGCACTTTTCGCAGACAATCCCCTTGTATTTCATGCGCTTGTACTTGCCGCACAAGCATTCATAATCCTTGATCGGGCCGAAGATGCGCGCGCAGAACAGGCCGTCACGCTCGGGCTTGAACGTGCGGTAGTTGATCGTCTCGGGCTTCTTGATCTCGCCGAAGGACCAGCTCCGGATGCGCTCCGGCGAAGCGATGCCGATGCGGATCTGGTCGAAGGTCTCCGGCTTAGCGATCGGATTGGCGAAATTGGTCAGTTCGTTCATTCTCTGCTCCATCTCCCCTCCCGCTTGCGGGAGGGGCTGGGGGTGGGCACCCCCTTCGAAACTTGCCGCTCCATTTCAGGCCGGGGGGCCCCCCCCCCGAACCCCCTCCCGCGAGCGGGAGGGGGAGCTTCCGGGATTTTTACTCCGCCGCCTCCGCGAAGCCTTCGTCGTCCTCGTCCGCGATGGAGTTGAGGTCGACGTTGAGGCCGAGCGAGCGCATTTCCTTGACGAGCACGTTGAAGCTCTCGGGAATGCCGGCCTCGAAGGTGTCGTCGCCCTTGACGATCGCTTCATAGACCTTGGTGCGGCCGACGACGTCGTCGGACTTCACCGTGAGCATCTCCTGAAGCGTATAGGCCGCGCCGTAGGCCTGGAGCGCCCACACCTCCATTTCGCCGAAGCGCTGGCCGCCAAACTGCGCCTTGCCGCCCAGCGGCTGCTGGGTGACCAGCGAATAGGGCCCGATCGAACGCGCGTGGATCTTGTCGTCGACCAGGTGGTGGAGCTTCAGCATGTAGATGTAGCCCACGGTCACCTTGCGGTCGAACTGCTCGCCGGTGCGGCCGTCGAACAGCTCGACCTGGCCGGACTCGTCGAGGCCCGCCAGCTTGAGCATGTTCGCGACATCCGATTCACGGGCACCGTCGAACACCGGGGTCGCCATCGGCACGCCGTTCTTGAGGTTGCCCGCAAGCTCGACGATCTCGTCCGCCGAACGCGCCTCGATCTCCTTGATATAATGCTCACCATAGATGGTCTTGAGCCGATCCTTGACCGCTTCGGGCGGGGAAGCGCCCTGCGCATCCGGATTGGCCTCGCGCCATGCCTCCAGCGCCTCGGTGACCTGACGGCCGAGGCCGCGCGCGGCCCAGCCGAGATGGGTCTCGAAGATCTGCCCGACGTTCATGCGCGAGGGCACGCCCAGCGGGTTGAGCACGATGTCGACGCCGGTGCCGTCCTCGAGGAACGGCATGTCCTCGACCGGCAGGATGCGGCTGATGACGCCCTTGTTGCCGTGACGGCCGGCCATCTTGTCGCCCGGCTGAAGCTTGCGCTTCACCGCGACGAACACCTTGACCATCTTCAGCACGCCCGGCGGCAGCTCGTCGCCGCGCTGCAGCTTCTCGACACGATCGTCGAAGCGCGCCTTGATGAGGCTGACGGCCTCGTCATACTGCGTCTTGACCGCTTCGAGGTTGGCCTGGACGGCATCGTCCTGAACGGCGAACTTCCACCATTCGTGGCGCTCGGTCTCCTCAAGCGTCGCCTGATCGATGGTCGCGCCCTTCTTGCCGCCCTTGGGAACGGCGGTGGCGACCTGGCCGGTCAGCATCTCGCGCAGACGGTTGAAGGTCGCGCGGTTGAGAATGCCGCGTTCGTCCTCGCGGTCCTTGGTCAGGCGGTCGATCTCCTCGCGCTCGATCGCCATCGCACGCTCGTCCTTGTCGATGCCGTGGCGGTTGAACACGCGGACTTCGACGACGGTACCGGCGACGCCCGGCGGCAGGCGGAGCGAGGTGTCGCGCACGTCGCTGGCCTTCTCGCCGAAGATGGCGCGGAGGAGCTTTTCCTCCGGCGTCATCGGGCTTTCGCCCTTCGGCGTGATCTTGCCGCAGAGAATGTCGCCCGGCTCCACCTCGGCGCCGATATAGACGATGCCCGCCTCGTCGAGGTTGCGCAGCGCCTCCTCGCCGACATTCGGGATGTCGCGGGTGATGTCTTCCGGCCCGAGCTTGGTGTCGCGAGCCATGACCTCGAACTCCTCGATGTGGATCGAGGTGAAGACGTCGTCCTTCACGATCCGTTCGGAGATCAGGATGGAGTCCTCATAGTTGTAGCCGTTCCAGGGCATGAACGCGACGAGCGCGTTGCGGCCCAGCGCCAGCTCGCCGAGATCGGTCGACGGGCCGTCGGCGATGACGTCGCCCGCCTCGACGACGTCACCCACCTTCACCAGCGGACGCTGGTTGATGCAGGTGTTCTGGTTCGAGCGCTGGAACTTCATCAGCGTGTAGATGTCGACGCCCGACTGGCCAGGCTCGATGTCGCCGGTCGCGCGGATCACGATACGGGTCGCGTCGACCTGATCAATGATGCCCGAGCGGCGGGCGGCGATCGCGGCGCCCGAATCCCGGGCGACAGTCTCTTCCATGCCGGTGCCGACGAACGGCGCCTCGGCGCGCACTAGCGGCACGGCCTGACGTTGCATGTTCGATCCCATCAGTGCGCGGTTGGCGTCGTCATTTTCCAGGAAGGGAATGAGCGAAGCCGCGACCGACACGAGCTGCTTGGGGCTGACGTCCATCAGCGTGATGTGATCGCGCGGCGCCATCAGGAACTCGCCCGCTTCGCGGGCCGAGATCAGATCCTCGGCGAAGCTGCCGTCGGCGTTCAGCTCGGCGTTGGCCTGCGCGATCGTGTGCTTGGCCTCTTCCATGGCGGAGAGGTAGACCACTTCCTGCGTGACCTTGCCGTCGACGATCTTGCGGTACGGCGTCTCGATGAAGCCGTATTTGTTGACCCGGCTGAACGAGGCCAGCGAGTTGATAAGACCGATGTTCGGGCCTTCCGGCGTCTCGATCGGGCAGATGCGGCCATAGTGGGTCGGGTGGACGTCGCGGACCTCGAAGCCCGCGCGCTCGCGGGTGAGGCCGCCCGGCCCGAGCGCCGAAACGCGGCGCTTGTGCGTCACTTCGGAGAGCGGGTTGGTCTGGTCCATGAACTGCGAGAGCTGCGACGATCCGAAGAACTCGCGCACCGCGGCGACCGCGGGCTTCGCGTTGATCAGGTCGTTCGGCATGACCGTCGAGACATCGACCGAGGACATGCGCTCCTTCACGGCGCGCTCCATGCGGAGCAGGCCGACGCGATACTGGTTCTCCAGCAGCTCGCCGACCGAACGGACGCGGCGGTTGCCGAGATTGTCGATGTCGTCGATCTCGCCCTTGCCGTCCTTGAGATCGACCAGCGTCTTGACCACCGCGAGGATATCCTCGGTGCGGAGCGTCGTGACGGTGTCCTCGGCGTCGAGTTCGAGGCGCATGTTGAGCTTCACGCGGCCGACGGCCGAGAGATCATAGCGCTCCGGATCGAAGAACAGGCCGCCGAACAGCGCCTCGGCGGTTTCCTTCGTCGGCGGTTCGCCGGGGCGCATGACGCGGTAGATTTCGGACAGCGCATGATCGCGGTCCTCGACCTTGTCGGCGTTCAATGTGTTGCGGATCCAGGGGCCGGTCGAGACATAGTCGATGTCGAGCAGCTCGATGCGGTCGATCCCTGCCTTGTCGAGCGCCTCGAGATTGGCGGGGTTCACCTCGTCGCCCGCCTCGATGTAGATGCGGCCGGTGCTCTCGTCGATCAGGTCGAGCGCGGAATAGCGGCCGAAGATCTCCTCGGTCGGGATGAGGAGCGTGGTGAGGCCGTCCTTGCCCGCCTTGTTGGCGACGCGCGGGCTGATCTTCTGGCCCGCCGGGAAGACGACTTCGCCGGTCTCGCCGTTGACGACGTCGAAGCTCGGCTTGGAGCCGCGCCAGTTCTCGACCAGGAAGGGCACCTGCCAGCCATTCTGGGCGCGGACATAGGTCTGCGTCTTGTAGAAATAGTTGAGGATGTCCTCGCCGTTGAGGCCCAGCGCATAAAGCAGGGTGGTGACCGGCAGCTTGCGCTTGCGGTCGATGCGGACGTTGACGATGTCCTTGGCGTCGAACTCGAAATCGAGCCACGAGCCGCGATAAGGGATCACCCGCGCGGCGAAGAGATATTTGCCCGAGGCGTGGGTCTTGCCGCGGTCGTGATCGAACAGCACGCCCGGCGAACGATGCATCTGGCTGACGATGACGCGCTCGGTGCCGTTGACGACGAAGGTGCCGTTGCCCGTCATCAGGGGCATGTCGCCCATGTAGACGTCCTGCTCCTTGATATCGAGCACGGAGCGGGTCTCGGTATCGGGATCGACCTCGAACACGATCAGACGCAGCGTGACGCGCATGGGCGCCGCATAGGTCATGCCGCGCTGGCGGCATTCCTCGGTGTCGTATTTGGGGTCTTCAAGCTCGTAATGGACGAAATCGAGCTCGGCGGTGCCGGCGAAATCGCGGATCGGGAAGACCGAGCGCAGCGTCTTCTCAAGGCCGGAGACATAGCCGTCGGCCGGGCGCGAGCGGAGGAACTGTTCGTAGCTTTCGCGCTGCACCTCGATCAGGTTGGGCATCTCCACGACTTCGTGGATGTCGCCGAAGACCTTGCGGATACGCTTCTTCGCGGTGCGCGTAAGGGGGTGGGCCGAAACTGCCTGGGTTGCCATGAGGTATTTTCTCGCCTTCTGTTCGTCTCAAAGGCGCGCAAAAACGACGAAAGCCGCAACTTCCACTAGGGGAATTGCAGCCTCGGCGTCATTTGAACCCCATCTCCCCAATTCGTACGACTCGCTGCGCGACGGCGCGTCATTTCCCGAAGAGATGTGGTGAAGAGCGCGATATAGGAGTCGGTTGTTGGATTGTCAAATGGTTGAGTTGTGAAAAAGAACTGACGTCGTCCCAGCGAAGGCTGGGATCTCCCTGTTCCTGTCGCGGCAGAGAAATGAGATCCCAGCTTTCGCTGGGATGACAAAATGCAGATTAATGCAGTCCGCTCTCGCCCAGCAGTTCGGCGATGCTGGCGCCAAGCTGCTTGTGGCGGAACGGCTTTGAAAGCCGCGGGACATCGGGCGCAATGCTCTCGATGTTCTGATAGCCCGAGATCAGCAGCACCGGCAGCTCGGGATGATCGTCGCGGAGCTTTCGAGCCAGTTCAGCGCCGGTCATGCCGGGCATCAGATGATCGGTGACAACGGCGGAAAGCGTCGGCTGGGCCTCGATCACGTCAAGCCCCTGATTGGCGGTGGCCGCTTCAAGCACGTCAAATCCCAGCTCGGACAGCATGTCGGCCGTGCCTGCGCGCACCAGTTCGTCGTCATCGATCAGCAGCACGACGCCGCGGCTCTTTTCGATCGGGAAGCCGGAGCCGCTGTTTTCGTCCGGGCGGCGGATCGGAATACCTGCCTCGGGCAGGAACAGTGTGATGGTGGTTCCCTCGCCGGGAACGCTCGCGATCGTCAGATGGCCGCCAAGCTGCCCGATCAGCCCGTCGACCATCGATAGGCCAAGCCCCGTGCCTTCGCCGATGCCCTTGGTGCTGAAAAAGGGTTCGGTTGCTCTTTCCATCGTTTCCTCGTCCATTCCAACCCCCGTATCACGGATCGAAAGCGCGACAAAATCGCCGTCCGGCACACCTTCGGGTCGTTGCTCGTCGCGATCGAGCAGGGCTGCGGAGATGATGAGCCTGCCGCCCTCCGGCATGGCGTCGCGCGCGTTCACCGCGAGGTTGAGAATGGCAAGATCGAGCTGGTTGCTGTCGGCGAGCACGAGCGGCAAGCTGTCCGGCAGATCGATATCGATGCCGATACGCGGCCCGAGCGTGCTGGCGATCAGGTCCTGCATGCCATCAATCAGCGGGTGAAGATCGAGCGCGACCGGGCGCAGCGGCTGCCGCCGCGCGAAGGACAGCAGGCGCTGAACCAGAAGCTGGGCGCGTTCCGCGGCTTCCATCGCGCGTGACAGCATGCGTTCGGATCGTTCGTCGACCGGCCCGCGATGAAGCACCAGCTCGATGCTGCTGATGATCGGGGTGAGCAGATTGTTGAAGTCGTGCGCGACATTGCCGGTCAGCTTGCCGACGGTTTCGAGCTTCTGGGCCTGTCGCAGCACCTCATGGGTGCGTTCCAGCTCGGCGGTGCGCGCGATAACACGCTCCTCGAGGCTGCTGTTCAGATCCTTGAGGGACGCGATCAGCCGGATATTCTCGAATGCCGTCGCCGCCGAGCGCGCCAGCGCCTCGAGCATGGCGATCTCATGATCCTCGGGCCGACGCACCCGCGACCAGTAGGCGCCGAGCGCGGCGAACGCTTCGGGCGTACCGACCGGCACCATCATCATGCTGCGCACGAAGGTCGGCCGATAGGCGTCCAGGGGGACGCGCGGATCCTGCTCGATATCCGGGATGATCACGGTTTCGCGATGATGCATCGCCCACCCCGAAACGCAGGCCTCCGCCGGAAAGCGCTGTCCCGCCCACAGGGGGGCGCAGGCATCCTCGGCCACATAGTAGCAGCGGCCTTCGTCCTTCAGGACCACCGCGATGCCGTCGGACTGCACGATGCCGCGCGCGGATGAGCGAAGGATTTCCACGACATCCTCGAGCGAAGTGGCACCCGCGAGGCGCTCTATGGCGCTGACGAGGCTCGACCAGCGGTCGACCACGCTCAATTGAGCGCTTGGGCTCCCCATGCTGCCTGCCTCGCCGCGCAAGGCCGAACCCAGATCCATTTCCCCGCCCCGTCGGTAAGCTTACAACTCTTCGAGAATACAATGATAAATATAACTATAGTCAAACACAAAATGGTTAACCAATGGTTGGCGTTAACCTGGATCAAGTATTCTCCATGGCAATACGCGTCGCGTTCGTTGCGACACGGAAACAAATAAAAAGGGACGGCCAGTCAGGCCGCCCCTTTCATTTTAACTCTAGGCGTTTGAAGCTTATTTGAGTTCGACGGTCGCGCCGGCTTCCTCGAGCTGCTTCTTGAGCTTCTCGGCTTCGTCCTTGTTGACGCCTTCCTTGACGGCCTTCGGCGCGGACTCGACGAGGGTCTTCGCTTCGGTGAGGCCGAGGCCGGTGATCGCGCGGACTTCCTTGATCACGTTGATCTTCTTGCCGCCATCGCCGGTCAGGATGACGTCGAATTCGGTCTTCTCTTCGGCGGCGGCAGCGCCGCCACCAGCACCACCGGTGGCCGGAGCGGCAACCGCAACGGCGGCGGCGGCCGAAACGCCCCACTTCTCTTCGAGCAGCTTCGAAAGCTCAGCGGCTTCGAGAACGGTCAGCGCGGAAAGGTCATCAACGATTTTCTGAAGGTCTGCCATTTTTAAGTCTCCATAGTCTCTACGATCGTCATTCCAGCGAACGCTGGAATCTCTTTCAGAAGTGAGATCCCAGCGTCCGCTGGGATGACGGTTGGGTTTCAATTCAAGGTCAGGCGTCTTCCTTGGCGGCATAAGCGCCGAAAACGCGGGCAAGCTGGCCAGCCGGTGCCTGGACGATCTGGACGACCTTGGTCGCGGGTGCCTGCACGAGGCCCACGATCTTGGCGCGCAGTTCGTCGAGCGAAGGCAGCGATGCGAGCTGCTTCACTCCGTTGACGTCAAGGACGGTGTCGCCCATCGCCCCGCCCACGATTTCCAGCTTGTCGTTCGCCTTGGCGAATTCGACGACGACCTTGGCGGCCGCGACCGGATCGGGGGAGGTGCTGAGCGCCGTGGGGCCGGTCAGCAGATCGCTGATCGACGTGTACGGCGTGCCTTCGACGGCAATGCGGGCAAGGCGGTTCTTGGCCACTTTGTATGTGGCGCCCGCTTCCCGCATCTTCACGCGTAGCTGGGTGGACTGGGCCACCGTCAGCCCAAGATTGCGCGTCACGACGACGACGCTGGTCCTGGTGAAGGTCTCGTTCAGCTCGGCGACCAGCTCTTTCTTTTGAGCGCGATCCATACCTTACTCCCGGACCATGGTCGTTCCGGATTGAAAATCCGGAGCGTGAATCATGGTCCCACTCTCGTTTCCCCGGCCGCACCGTGCGGCAAGGGTTGATCCTGAGGCGGCTCACGCCGTCTCCAGATCGGGGCTCCGAAGAGCCTATGTCCGAGGGGTAGGTTGCCTGACCTGCGGTTTTGGAAACCGTTGGCCGACCCGATCTTCCATCGCACGGAGCGATCGGTAAAAACTTTCCCCGTCTAGGCAGGAGATTAAGAAGGGCAAATTCCCTTCACCTGCGGTCTCGGACGGCGCCGTCCGGGCGAACCCGCACCGGCGAAGGGTGGGCGCATAGCGGGATCGGGGGAAAAGTCAATATATCGCCAGCGTCGATAAAGAGGGTGGATTCAGATAGCAGGGAAATCCGGCCGCCGCCGAAGATGCTCCACCTCGCGCCAATACATTATTCGCCCGCCAAGTTTCATAACAAGGCGCTTTCTCTCAAATTCCGGACGAGCCGACGCAGCGCGGACCATTTCTGCAAGTGTGCCACTGTCGAGGTAGGACGCACCTAATAACTCGGCCTCTTCGGTGAGTGCCAGCTCTTTAGGCAATTCAAACATCTCAGCCGCGCTGTTCCATTTAGCAATAACGGTTGTAGCCATGACCGCGTCAGCCAGAGCCGCCTCGCCAAACTGGTTGAGGCTCTGTCCCGCCAGTTCCGCCGCGACTGCCAGCTTGGCATGAAGAGCGGGATCGACGCGAAACATTAGCTTGCCGGAATAGGCTTTCTCCGGCTCTTTGCCGATCCGTTCGCATGTTTCCCGATAATCGTCGACCGCCTCATGGAAGGCGTCGATCAGATCATCCACTGTGTCAGCATGAAAACCAACGCCGTCCTGAATTCCCGCGATCCGCCCAAAAAAGATGCGATCGGCGGCGTCGAACTCGATCTTCGCGCTATACCCCTTGTATGTCAGCACGTCGCTCATGGTTTCACTCCCAGTCTCGTCAAATAGGCACGCGCGGCGCGGACCTGATATTGCTTCGCTTCCTTGGCCGGGTGGGGGCGATGGAAAATCTCCACCATCCCGTCCTTCACGAAGCGGACCCGCGAACCGCTGCCTTCGATGATCGTGCAGCCGACCGCGATCAGCAGGCTTTCGATGGCGGACCACTCGATCGTTCCCGATATCGGATCGGCGAAGATAGCGGCAAGCGTCCGCTTCTGCCTGCTGTTCATGCTATCATATAGTGATAGCGCTATGGATATTGCAAGCACTATTTGATAGCACATTAAACCAATATGATGATGGAGTGAAACCGTACCCCGGCGAAGGCCAGGGTCCAGATCGGAATGCGGATTGGTAACGCGCCATGCTTCTCATGGCCTTTCCAACTGGACCCCGGCCTTCGCCGGGGTACGGCCCGGTTCAAATTGGATAAGACAGACTCAACATCCCCGCTCCGGCGCCACCACCCGGTCGATCAGCGCGTCGTCGACCGGGATCTGGCCATCGAGCATGAGCATCGCCAGGCCATGGACCAATGACCAGGCGCGCGCGGCCTCGACCTTTGCGGCGGGGTCTTCGATGTCGCGGTCGACGGCGGCGGCGGCGTTTTGGCGGAGGAAGGTCATGGCCTCGGATTCCTCCGCGTCGCGCTTCCGGTCGCCGGCCAAAACCGGCGAGGCGAAGATGAGGCGGAAGAGGGCGGGGTTGGCGAGCGCGAAGCGGACATAGGCGCGGCCGGTGGCGGCGAAGGATTCGCCGTCTCGCGCCGCGTCCGCCGCCGCATGCTGGGCGGCTGCCAGGCGTGAGAGGCCCTCGCGGGCGAGCGCGGTCATCAGCGCGTTCTTGTCGGGGAAATGGCGATAGACCGAGGTGGCGGTCACCCCGACATTGCGGGCGACCTCGCGCAGCGACAGAGATTCGGCGTCGCGCTCGGCCAGCAGGCGCAGCCCTTCGCCGAGCAGTGCAGAACGCAAGTCGCCATGATGGTAGCCGCGCTTTTCAATGTTGACACTGTTATCATTGCTTGTCATAGTAACAGTGTAAACATTGGAGGTGGTCATGGGAAGCCAAATCGAAACCTTGATCCGGGCGTCGGTCACGAAAGGCGTGGAGACGATCGCGGCGTTCAATCGCAAGCGGCTGCCGCAGCCGGACGCGCATCCATTCCTGACCGGCATCCATGCGCCGATGTCCAAAGAGATGGATATCGAGCGGCTGCATGTGACCGGCCGAATCCCGGCCGCGCTCAATGGTCGCTATCTGCGCATTGGGCCCAATCCGATCGCACCCGATCCGGGCTCCTACCACTGGTTCACCGGCGACGGGATGGTGCATGGCCTGCGCATCGCGAACGGGCAGGCGCTCTGGTATCGCAACCGATGGATCCGCTCGAATGCGGTGGGGCAGGCGCTAGGCGTCGAGCCGGCGCCGGGGCCGCGCCATATCTTCGATACGGTCAACACCAATGTTGTTGGGATCGGCGGCCGCATCTGGGCGCTGGTCGAGGCGGGCAGCTATCCGGTCGAGCTTTCGGACGATCTGGAGGAGCAGGTCTATAATCCGTTTGACGGCACGCTGAAGGGCAGCTTCACGGCGCATCCGCATCTCGATCCGCTGACGGGCGAGCAGCATGCGATCTGCTACGATGCGCATGATGCGGGCCAGATCCGGCATGTCGTGATCGACGCGGCGGGCAAGGTGGCGCGCGAGGAGCCGATCGCGGTGAAGCACGGCCCGATGATCCATGACTGCGCGATCACTGGCCGCTATGTGATCATCCTCGATCTGCCGGTCACATTTTCGATGAAGGCGATGATCGCGGGGCACAGCTTTCCCTATCGCTGGAATCCCGGGCATGAGGCGCGGGTCGGGCTGATGCCGCGCGACGGGACGCAGGACGATATCATCTGGTGTCAGGTCGATCCCGCTTTCGCCTTCCATGTCGCCAATGCGCATGATCGGCCGGATGGGAAGGTGGAACTCGATCTGTGCGCGTACGACACGATGTTCTCCGATGGCGCACATGGCCCGGATGCGCGGTCGCGCGGGCTTGAGCGGTGGACGATCGACCCGGAGACGCGGAGCGTTTCGATCCGCACGATCGATGACAGCCCGCAGGAGTTTCCGCGTCTGGACGAGCGGCGGTTCGGGCATAGCTATCGCTATGCCTATACGATGGCGCTGCCGACGGAGCCCGACGACCAGTTCATCGGCGCGACGGCGCTCTATCGCCACGATCTTCTAAGTGGCGAACGGCAGGTGCATGAGTTCGGACCCGGCCGCCATCCGGGCGAGTTCGTGTTCGTCCCCAAGGCGCCGGAAAGCGATGAAGGAGAGGGGTGGATGATCGGCCTTGTCATCGACCATCCCGCCGAGCGCACTGAACTGGTCATTCTTGATGCCGCTCGGTTCGGGGATGATCCGGTGGCGACCATCCATCTGCCGCATCGCATTCCGCCGGGGTTTCATGGGAACTGGATTGCGGATGCCGTTCAATCGCGCTCAGGCTGAGCCTGTCGAAGCCTTAGCGCCAGTGACCGCCGCTATACGGCGGGCGCTGACCCTTCGACAGGCTCAGGGTGAGCGCTAGAGTTAAAAAAAAGGGCCGGGATCGCTCCCGGCCCTTTCATGTCCCTGGATCTGGAAGATCAGACGGCGCTGACGTCCGCCGTGTCGATCCGGATGCCGGCGCCCATGGTGGAGCTGACGGCGACCTTCTTGAGATATTTGCCCTTGGCGCCCGTCGGCTTGGCCTTGACCACCGCATCGACCAGCGCGTCGAAATTGGCGCGCAGGTCCGCTTCGGAGAAGCTTGCCTTGCCGATGCCGCTGTGGATGATGCCGGCCTTCTCGACGCGATACTCGACCTGACCGCCCTTGGCGGCCTTCACGGCCTCGCCGACATTCATGGTGACGGTGCCGAGCTTCGGGTTCGGCATCAGGCCCTTCGGCCCCAGCACCTTGCCGAGGCGGCCGACCAGGCCCATCATGTCCGGGGTGGCGATGCAGCGATCGAACTCGATCTTGCCGCCCTGGACGATCTCGAGCAGATCCTCGGCGCCGACGACGTCGGCACCCGCGGCGGTCGCTTCCTCGGCCTTGGCGCCGCGCGCGAACACGCCGACGCGGACGGTCTTGCCGGTGCCCTTGGGGAGTGTGACGACGCCGCGAACCATCTGGTCGGCGTGGCGGGGATCGACGCCCAGGTTGAGCGCGACCTCGATCGTCTCGTCGAACTTGGCGGTGGCATTGGCCTTGGCGAGCTTGATCGCCTCGTCAATGTTGTAGAGCTTCTCGCGGTCGACGGCCTTGGCCAGAACCTGCGCCTTCTTGCTGAGCTTCTTGGTTGGTTTCAGCATGTCTTAGCCCTCCACCACTTCGAGGCCCATCGCGCGGGCGGAGCCTTCGATGATGCGGGTCGCCGCTTCGATATCGTTGGCGTTCAGATCCTTCATCTTCGTCTCGGCGATCTGGGTCAGCGCCGAACGCTTGATCTTTCCGGCCGAGACCTTGCCCGGCTCCTTGGAGCCCGACTTCAGATTGGCGGCCTTCTTGATCAGGAAGGTGGCGGGCGGCGTCTTGGTCTCGAACGAGAAGCTGCGATCCGCATAGACGGTGATGATCGTCGGGATCGGCATGCTCTTTTCGAGATCCTGGGTCTGCGCGTTGAACGCCTTGCAGAACTCCATGATGTTCACGCCGCGCTGACCGAGCGCGGGGCCGATCGGCGGGGAGGGGTTGGCGGCGCCGGCCGGCACCTGCAGCTTGATATAGCCGGTAATCTTCTTTGCCATATGTCACTCACTCTCTAGTGGGGCTTCGCGAAACATCGCTACGCCCTGTTCAAGTTTAGCGGTTCAGACGACCCGAAGGTCTCCCGCAGCATCCTTTCCCCGCTAGCGAGGAAAGAAATTCGTACCCCCGGCGAAGGCCGGGTCCAGTCTGGTCTTCGCTGGATCCCGGCCTTCGCCGGGATGACGGCCTGTGGGGGCCGTCACTTCATCCGTTCGACCTGTTCGAACTCCAGCTCGACGGGCGTAGCGCGGCCGAAGATCGAGACCGAGACCTTGACCTTGCCCTTGTCGAAGTCGAGTTCCTCGACGAGGCCGTTGAAGCTCGCGAACGGGCCTTCGAGCACCTTGACCTGATCGCCGATCTCGTAATCGACCTTGAGCTTGGCCTTGGGCGCGGCGGCGGCGGCTTCATCCTTGGTGTTGAGAATGCGCGCGGCCTCGGCGTCGCTGATCGGCTGCGGCTTGCCCGAGGAGCCGAGGAACCCCGTCACCTTCGGCGTGTTCTTGACGAGGTGATAGACGTCGTCGCTCATCTCGAGCTTGGCGAGGACGTAGCCGGGGAAGAATTTCCGGTCGGACGTCACTTTCTTGCCACGGCGGACCTCGGTGACCTTCTCGGTCGGCACCTCGACGGACTCGACGAGACGATCGAGACCCATGCGGGTCGCCTCCGCCATGATGGCGTCGCGGACCTTGTTCTCGAAGCCCGAATAAGCGTGGATGATGTACCAGCGCGACATGGATCGACGATTACCCTCTCAAAAACTCAGCACAAAAAATCAGGCAAGCAGCGACAGCAGCGACCTGACGATGAAGCTGAAGACCTGATCGACGCCGAAGAAGAACAGGCCGAGCATCACGGTCATGATCACAACCATGATCGCGGTCGTCACCGTCTCGCGGCGGGTCGGCCAGACGACCTTCCTAGTCTCGGCCCGGACCTGCCGGATGAACTCCACGGGTGAAGTCTTCGCCACCTATCGCCCTTCAAACACCAATAAGAGGCCGTCGGCCGCCTTCCCGTCTCACGGGCTTTGCGGCCTTGACCTCGCTCTTTCTTTCCCGGGGTCCCTGCCGGCCATCGCGAAATGGCAGGAGTGGAGGGACTCGAACCCCCGGCCCTCGGTTTTGGAGACCGATGCTCTACCAGCTGAGCTACACTCCTCCGGCCCCGAGACGCGGGCTATTAGCCGCGCGCGGCGCCGAGCGCAAGCGTCGCTTCAGGCGGCGATGTCGTAGGGCTGGATTTCGCCCGACAGATAAAGATTGCGTGCTTTGGCCCGGCTGAGCTTGCCCGAGCTGGTGCGAGGCAGGGTGCGCGGAGGCACCAGCTCGACCACGCAATGCATGCCGGTGATCGATCTGACTTTTTCGCGGATCTCCTCGCGCAGCCGCGCGCGCTCGGTATTATCCGAGGTGCGGCACTGGACGAGGACGGCAGGGGTTTCCTCGCCGCCGGGCGTCGTGATGGCGAAGGCGGCGATGTCGCCCGCCTTGAAACCCGGCAACTGCTCGACCGCCCATTCGATATCCTGCGGCCAGTGGTTCTTGCCGTTGATGATGATCATGTCCTTGGCGCGGCCGACGATATAGATGTAGCCGTCCGACAGATAGCCCATGTCGCCGGTATCGAGCCAGCCGTCGACCATGCAGGCGGCGGTCGCCTCGGGATCGCGGAAATAGCCGACCATCACCGACGGCCCCTTGCACCATATCTTGCCGATGGCGCGGTCGGGCAGCGGCTGGCCGTCCTCGTCGCGGATCTCGATCGTCATGTCGCGAACGGCCTTGCCGCAATTGACGACCGCGCGAAAACGCTGCGGCCGGTCGGCGGAACCGCCGCTGCCGGAAAGCTCCGTCTCTTCGACGAGCTCGACGACGATTCCCTCGCCCGGGGGCATGATGGAAACCGCCAGCGTGGCTTCGGCGAGACCGTAGCTCGGCATGAATGCCGAAGGCTTGAAGCCGGCATCGGCGAACGCATCGACAAAGGCCTGCATCACGTCGGGGCGGATCATGTCCGCGCCGTTGCCGGCGATCCGCCAGCGCGAAAGATCGAACCGTTCCGAGGCGTTGGTCTGGCTGGAAATGCGCCGCGCGCAAATGTCGTACCCAAAGGTCGGCGAATAGCTGATGCTGTTGCCCTGGTTGCGGCTGATGAGGTCGAGCCAGGCGAGCGGGCGCCGCGCGAAATCCTCGGTCTTCAGATAATCGACCGACACCTGGTTCGCGATGGGGGACAGGAAGCAGCCGACCAGCCCCATGTCATGATACCAGGGGAGCCAGCTTATGCAGCGATCGATCTCGACAAGCTCCATGCCATGGCCATGCGCGGCCAGATTGTTGAGCAGAGCATGGTGGGTGATCGCAACGCCATGCGGAAAGCGGGTCGACCCGCTCGAATATTGCAGATAGGCGACATCGTCGCTCCCGGCCTTGGGCAGTTCGACGACCGGCGCCGGGCGCTCTGCCAGGCTTTCCCAGCTCATGGCCTTCATGCCCCGCTCCGCCGCAGCGGTTTCGGCCATGGGCGCCAGTTCGTCAGGATACAGGAACAGGATGGGGTCGGCGCTCGTGAGCTGGACCTTGAGCTGGTCGATATAGGACTCGCGCCCACCGAACGAGGTCGGCAGCGGCAACGGCACCGGCAGCGCGCCGGCATAGACGGCGCCGAAGAACAAGGCCGCGAATTCCGGCCCGGTCTCGGCGACCAGCGCAACGCGGTCGCCCGGCGTGATCCCGGACGCGATCAGCCGGCGCGCCATGTCGATCGCATCGACGCGCAATTCGGAATAAGGATAAGGCCGGGCGAGATTGCCCCGGGCGTCGTGGAAGTTGAACCCGCGCCGGCCGGCGGCGGCATAGTCGAGCGCCTCGCCAAGCGTCGCGAAGTCGGACATCCTGCGCGGCAGGCCATCTTCAGTCACGGTCGGCTGCAACGCGCCATCGGGCGCAGTCACCGTCGACGACCGAGCCATCTGATCGAGCATCGTCGGCAGCTCCCTTCTCTCGGGCCGGCTATGTGAATTCAACGTTGTCCGGCCTTTCGTGCCAAATCCAAAGCACCGTCTAGTCGAGAATGCGCGTTCAAAATCCGGCTCGACTGTGGCACAAAAGTGGCGCGTGCCACGATCTACATCAAATCGCAACATTCCACCGCTCGACAGCGAGTCGCTTCGACGACTCGCGCTGCGCTATGTCGAGCGCTACGCCACCACCCGAGCGAGATTGGCCCGCTATCTGGAGCGCAAGCTCAGGGAACGTGGTTGGGGCGAGAACGATGCGCCGCCCGTCACGCGACTGGTCGCCCGGATGGCCGAACTCGGCTACGTCAACGATCGTCTGTTCGCTGAAGCGCGAACGGAAGCGCTGGCGCGGAGGGGCTATGGCCGCCGCCGGATCGGCGCGGACCTGCGCTTTGCAGGCATTGGGCCGGACGATATCGCGGCCGCGATCCCTTCCGACGAAGCCGCCCGCGAGGCCGCTCTCGCATTTGCCCGCCGTAAACGCATTGGCCCCTTCGCGGAGGTTGCGCCGGATGCAGCGGCACGCCGACGCGCCTTTGCCGCGATGGCCCGTGCGGGACATCCTATGGACATCATCCAAGAAATCCTTACGGTTAGGAAATAACATCGAAACGATCTGTCGCCCCAGGCGCAAGGCGAACTGATCCATATAGAATTTTTGCGCCTTCGTTTACGTGCCGAAACATGCTAGCGATCGAGGTCAGCCTTCGGGGGGAGGTAGGATGGTAACGGAGCGGGTAGGGTCGTCCGCCGTGGATAGTGAAGCAAGCGTTCTTGTGGCTAATGATGCTTTGGACCCGGCGTTCTATCAACGTCCGGAAACGGTCGAAGAGGCCATAACCGTTGGCGGTGTCGTCAAATGGTTCGATGCCATGCGTGGCTTTGGTTTCATGGTGGCCGATGATGGTGTCGGGGACGTTCTCGTGCATTTTTCGGTGTTGCGCGACCATGATCGTCGCGCCCTTCCGGAAGGCGCCAGATTGGTGTGCGAGGTGGTGCGCCGGGCGCGAGGTCTGCAGGCGCGCGCCATCACGTCGATCGATCTTTCAGCCGCGGTAGGGCCTGATCCCGATCTCGTCGCCCGTCGGGCGCATGATCGCGTCGACCCGGCCGATCTGATCGATCAGGCCGGAGATTTCGAGCCCGTGCGCGTCAAATGGTTCAACCGTCTGAAGGGCTACGGTTTCGTCGTGCGCGAAAGTCAGGCCGACCGCGACATTTTCGTCCATATGGAGCTGGTGCGGCAGGCGGGTCTGGCCGATCTCGATCCGGATTCACCGCTCCTCGCGCGCATCGCGGAGGGACGAAAAGGCCCGCTTGTCGTCGCGCTGGCATCAAGCGTCGCGTGATTTTTTCAAGGCCGGGCATCGGCCTGATCGCGGGGCTGGCGCTGCTTGCGGGCGCTTGCCAGTTCTCGGTCGAGGCCAAACGCGCCACTCCGGCGGTCAACGCCGCGGTTATTCCGGTGAGCATCCGTTCCAGCGGCGCAGTCCACGTCTTCAAGGTTGAAGTTGCCCGCACGCCCGCGGAGCAGGCGCGCGGTCTCATGTACCGCACCGAGATTGGCGTGGACGCAGGCATGCTATTCCTGTTCAACCCTCCGGAACGCGCCGCCTTCTGGATGAAGAACACATATATTCCGCTCGACATGCTCTTCATCCGTCCAGACGGCACGGTCGCGCGCGTAGCCGCCAATACCACGCCGCTTTCGCTCGAACCGATCGACGCGGGAGAGACGGTGGGCGCGGTGCTCGAGATTGCCGGTGGTCGGGCGGCGAAGGCGGGAATTCGCGAAGGCGACAAGGTCAACTGGCCCGGCGGACCACGCTGACCCGGCACATGCCAACGGAAGTGCTTTCGTTCGGCGGCGAGCGCCGTCTCCATCTTTTGAAGAGAGCCCGATTCACGTCATCAGCGGAAGCGCAAAGCGCTTCCCCCTCAGACGATCAGGCTCTAAGGAACGCGCGAGGCCGTTACGGTCAGAACTTCGTGGAGATGAATGCTTGGCGTTGACCCCGCAGAATGACGAGGCCTTTTTCCGTGAGGTTGACGAGGAGCTTCGGCGCGACCAGCTAGGCAATTTCTGGCGGCGCCACGGCCGCGTCCTGATCGGCCTGATCGTCTTAGGCCTCGCTGCGTTCGGCGGCTCTCTCTGGTGGCAGGCGGAGCGCGAGAAAGCGGCGGGGCAGGCGGGTGAGCAACTCGCGGCCGCGATCGATGCGCTGAGCACCGGACGGGCGGGCGAGGCGGACGGCAAGCTCAAGGCATTGGCCGCAGGCGAACAGGACGGCTATCGCGCCCTGGCGAAGCTGACTCTCGCCGCGCGCAAGCTTCAGGCCGGCGACGAAAAGGGTGCATCGGCCGCCTATCTGGAAATCGCGTCGGACAAGACGATCGCCGAACCGTTGCGCGATGCGGCATTGATCCGCTCGACGGCTGCGGGCTTCGACACGCTGCCGCCCAAGACGGTCATCGATCGCCTGGCGCCATTGGCGAAGCCGGGCAGTCCGTGGTTCGGTACCGCCGGGGAAATGACGGCCGTGGCGTGGCTGAAGCTCGGTCAAACCCAAAGGGCTTCGGTGGTCTTCGAGCAAATCGCCAAGGACAAGCAAGTTCCGGAATCGCTGCGTGCTCGCGCCATCAGGATTTCGGGGGCATTGGACGCGGAGGCGGACCCGGCGCCGATCGCGCCCCAGAAGGAAAAAAGCGAATGAAGCGTATCACGATCGCCGCGATGATGATGCTGACCCTTGGCGGCTGTGGCATCTTTCGGGGTGGTGGCGAAAAAGGGCCGAAGACGCCGCTGCTCGGCGAGCGCGTGCCCATCCTGACCCTCGAAGGCGCCGCCGAAGTCGATGCCAGCCTTGCCGACGTGCCCGTCACGGTGCCACCGGCCGAGGTCAATGCGGCGTGGGCGCAAAGCGGCGGCAACGAGCTTAAGGCGATGGACCATCTCGCGCTTGGCACGGCGCTGGGCCGGGCATGGTCGGTCTCGATCGCCGGCGGATCGAAGAAGGTGCGGCTGGCCGCCTCACCGGTGGTGGCGAACGACACGGTCTATGTCATCGATACCGATGCCGTGGTTCATGCGTTTGCAGCGTCCAACGGTTCGGAGCGGTGGCGCAAGAGCCTCGGCGTCAGCGGCGACGGCAAGGATTCGGTGTTCGGCGGCGGCGTGAGCTTCGACGCCGGCCGGGTCTACGCCACCAATGGCGTGGGTGATGTCGCCGCGCTCGATGCCACCACGGGCAATGTGTTGTGGAAGGTTCGTCCGGCAGGCCCGATGCGCGGCGCACCAACGGTCACGTCCGGGCAGATCTACGCGATCACCCAGGACAATCAGATCTACGCGCTGAATGCGGAAGACGGGAAGACGATCTGGAACGAGGCCGGGACGCTGGAAAGTTCCGGCATCTTCGGTGTCGCCGCGCCGTCGGTCGCGCAGGGCACGGTGGTCGCCGGATTCTCCTCGGGTGAGCTTACCGCCTATCGCTATGAGAACGGCCGCGCCGTCTGGCAGGACGCCCTGTCGCGCACCAGCATGTCGACGGCGGTGGCATCGCTTTCCGACATCGACGCCGATCCGGTGATCGTCGACGGGAAGGTCTATGCGATCGGGCAGGGCGGCAGGATGGTCGCGCTCGACATCGTCACGGGCCAGCGGTTGTGGGAGCTCAATATCGGCGGCATTTCGACGCCCTGGGTCGCGGGCGACTGGATCTTCGTCGTCACCGATCAGGCGCAACTGCTCTGCATAGCGCGGGCCAGCGGTAAGGTGCGGTGGATGACGCAGCTCCCCATGTGGCGCAAGCCGAAGAAAAAGGACCAATATATTTCGTGGATCGGGCCGATATTGGCCGGTAACAGGCTGATCCTCGCCAATACGCGCGGCAGCCTGTTGAACGTGGCCGTCGCGGACGGCAAGATCGGCAACGGCACCAATGTCGGCAACGATATCTATCTGCCGCCCGTGGTCGCCAACAACACGCTCTATATCCTTGACGCCAAGGGACATTTGAGCGCTTGGCGCTGATGCATGGCCGAATTGCCCATCGTCGCCATCATCGGCCGTCCCAATGTCGGCAAATCGACCTTCTTCAACCGGCTGGTCGGCAAGAAGCTCGCGCTCGTTGACGACCGCCCCGGCGTAACCCGCGACCGGCGGGAAGGCGACGCCACGCTGCTCAACATTCCCTTCCGCCTCGTCGACACCGCCGGGTTTGAGGAGGATGATCCGCAGAGCCTGCCAGGGCGGATGCGCGCGCAGACCGAGGCGGCAGTGAAGATGGCCGATGTGGCGCTGTTCATGGTGGATGCGCGGGCTGGCGTGACTCCCCTGGACGAGGAGATCGCGCGCTGGCTGCGCGGTGGCGATGTCCCGGTTGTGCTGGTCGCCAACAAGGCGGAGGGCAGGGCAGGCGAGGCGGGGCTGATCGAAGCCTTCGGGCTTGGCTTTGGCGAACCTGTTGCCTTCAGCGCCGAACATGGCGAAGGCCTCGCCGAACTGTTCGCCGCGCTGGCCCCCTTCATCGATCGCGATGAAGAAGAAGACGGTGATGAGGAGGAGCAGGATGGTGATCCCGCCGCGCCGCTCAAGCTCGCCATCGTCGGCCGGCCGAACGCAGGCAAGTCCACCTTGATCAATCGCCTGCTCGGCGAGGATCGGCTTATCACGGGCCCGGAGGCCGGCATCACGCGCGATTCCATCGCGATCGACTGGCAATGGCCGGCGAAGGACGGCACGCTTCGTCCGGTTCGCCTGATCGATACGGCCGGTCTACGCAAAAAGGCGCGCGTCCAGGACAAGCTTGAAAAGCTCTCGGTCGCCGACGCGCTTCACGCGGTCGATTTCGCCGAAGTGGTCGTGCTGTTGCTCGATGCCACCAAGGGGCTCGAGGCACAGGATCTCAGGATAGCCGATCAGGTGCTGCAGGAAGGCCGGGCGCTGGTGGTGGCGCTCAACAAATGGGATGTCGCCGAAAACCCGCCATCGCTGTTCCAGGGGGTCCGCGCCGCGCTCGACGACGGGCTGGCGCAGGTGCGAGGGGTGCCGCTCATCACGGTCTCGGCGGTCACGGGGCGCGGGCTCGATCAGCTCGTGAGTGCCGCTTTCGAGGCGCGTGATGCCTGGTCGCGCCGGATTTCGACCGGCCAGCTCAACCGCTGGTTCGAAGCGGCGATCGAACGCAATCCGCCCCCCGCGCCCGGCGGCAAGCGGATCAAGCTGCGCTACCTCACGCAGGCCAAAACCCGGCCGCCGGGTTTCGTCCTGTTCGGCACGCGCGTGGACCAGCTTCCCGAGAGCTATAGGCGCTATCTTGTCAACGGCATCCGCGGCGACCTCGGATTCGGCGGCATTCCAATCCGCTTGACGGTGCGCGCGCCACGCAACCCGTTCGATTGATGGGCCGGCATCTGTTCGATGCTCGCGGCCTGCGTTGCCCTTGGCCTGCCCTGCGGCTGGCGCGTTTGATGCGCGATATCGCTACCAGTGACCAGATCGAGATGATCGTGGACGATCCGCAGGCGGATCGGGAGGTCATTGCCCTGGCAAGGGAAAATGGCTGGCGGCTCAGGCGCCTCGATCAAGGGAACGGGAGTCATTTCATCATCAATCGGTGACGCCTCAATATCCTGTTTACACTCCTGCCTTAAGACGGATGCGATTTGATTGTCGTTGGGGGCGGAGGGAACGCCATGACATATGGCAACGGCGCGCTGGTGAACTGGTCCGATTTCTCGCAGGCACGGGCTCAGCTCGGGGCGGAGTTCGTCCGGATTCTCGGTTATTTCCGGGAAGATGGCGTAAAGTCGATCTCGGAGATCGAGGAGGCGATGCGTCGTCGCGATGCGACCGCGCTCGTGCGCCCGGCCCATACGCTTAAGGGCGAATCGCTCCAGTTCGGCGGCGAGGCTCTCGGCATGCTCGCCGAGCATATCGAGCATACCGCCCGTCGCTGCGTGGAAACCCGCGAGTCGCCGGACGAATTGCTGCAAAGCGTCGTCCAGCTTCGCCCGTTGTTCGATGAGACGATGGCGCTGTTCGACCGCGAGACGGCGACACCCGCGACCGGCGCCATGCGCCGTCCGGTCGTGTTCGGCCGCAAGGCGGGCTGATCAGCTTGCCTCCGCCGGCTCCGACTGGAGCTGGATGTAGTTCTGCAAGCCCATGTTCCTGATCATGTCGAACTGGCGTTCGAGCGTGTCGACATGCTCTTCCTCATTCTCGAGGATGTCTTCCAGCAGCTCGCGGCTGATATAATCGCGGACGCTCTCGCAATGGGCGATGCCTTCGCGCAAAACCGGGATCGCCTCTTCCTCCAGCGCGAGATCAGCCTTGAGCACCTCCTCGACATTCTCACCGATCTTGAGACGGCCGAGAAGCTGGAAATTGGGAAGCCCGTCGAGGAACAGGATGCGTTCCGCCAGCTTGTCGGCATGCTTCATCTCGTCGATCGACTCGCCATATTCGAACTTGGCGAGCTTCTTGACGCCCCAATGATCGAGCATCCGGTAATGGAGGAAATACTGGTTGATCGCGGTCAGCTCATTCTTGAGCGCGAGGTTCAGATATTCGATGACTTTGGCATCGCCCTTCATGGTGACCTCCGGCGCTGAATGTCAGGCCGGTATGCGGGCGGGATAGGCAGAAATCAAGGTTTTGAGGCTATGCGGCCTGCTGCTCGGCAGCGATGATCTCGCGTGCGAATGAGAAGCATTGGCCGCAATTGGGACGGCGCCCGAGGCTTTCATAAGCCGAACGCGGACATTTGGCCCCGCGCCGCGCCGCTTCGCGCACCTCATTCTCACGAAGGGCATTGCACACGCAAACAATCATTCTGGGCCTCTCAGACTCGTAGAAAGAGCCTAACGCTATTCAGAACGATTTGCAATAAGGGAAGATGGTTAAGAGGGGCTTGCAATGCCCAGACGTTCAGCGACGGCATGTAGGCGCCTGTCGCGTGTCCAGACCTTTCCTGTTTCGACCAGCCTCGCGGATGCAAGCAAATGGCTGTCGACATAGCCGATGCCAGTGCCGAACAGGGCGTGACGATCAATGAATGCCAACACCTCATGATGTTCCGCTGCCGGTGCGGCTGGCAGCATCGCCAATTGATCGAGCACATCGTTGCGCTTTGCGAACGATCCCAGGGCGATTTCGCCGATCGTGTAGGGATGGACCAGAATGCGCCGTCGCTGAATCAACCCGCTCAGCGCCAGATTGGCGACACGCAGATGATCGATCCAGATATTGGCATCGACGATGATCAAGCCGACGGCTCATCGCCTTCGTTGGGCGCCCATGCATCGGGATCGGACCCGCCGAGCGCAATCAGCCGCTCGCCCGCAAGCCGCTGACGCATCTCGACAAGCGCCTGCCGCACAAGCGCGCTCGTCTCGCGAATGCCGAGACCCTTCTGCAGTTCGGATACAAGGTCGTCGTCGAGGGTGATGGTCGTGCGCATGCATCAAATATAGCATCATTTGATGCTCATGTCGATGCACCCAAAAGGCGTAGTAGCGGCGCGAAAGTTCACACAAGGTTCACGCCAACGCGTTCGCGCGCAGGCCCACGCAATCCGCCCGAAGATCGTGGACAAGGCTTGCGGCCGATACCTGGCTATCGGGCAAGACGAAATTCGACAGCTTCAAAGAACCGGCTGGTGCATTGGGGGAATGCTGGCACAGGTAAGTATCTGTAGGAAAGTTGTTTCTTCTCCTGCCGTCATGCCGGACTTGTTCCGGCATCCACCAAGCCACAGGCGTTGCGCTTGCGAGACGGTGGACCCCGGAACAAGTCCGGGGTGACGATGTGGCTCAGGCGAGAGCGGCGTCCGCGCCCATCAGCTTGGGGAAAAAGCCCTCATGCGCGGTGCGGAGATCGGCGAGGCTTACATCCTTCATTCCATGAAAATGAAGACTTTCCCCGCCTGTGTATCCCAAGCAAATAGATGGGATGCGGCTAAAATGACATGCCTGCAAAACCTCATTTGCGTCGGAAGTGGTAACGACATAACATCCCTGATCTTCAGCAAACCATCGTGAAAGTCGTGCTTTATTACCGAGTTCAAATGGATAAGGTACAATATCGGCCCCGATATTACCTGCCAACGCCATTTCTGCTATTGCGACCAAGAGACCACCATCAGAAACGTCATGAACTGCAGTCACTAACTTCTTCTCGATGAGAGATCTTATAAGTTGGCCGTGCTCAAGCTCTTCGTAGGGATCAACTTCCGGAGGAGTACCATCTTGTCTATGATGGAGTTCTCGTAGCCAAAGAGACTGACCAAGAGCTTCGCCTCGCGCATTGCCGATAACAAAGATTGCTTCGCCCGGTTTCTTGAACCCAATCGTCGCGCTCTTGCTCCAGTCCTGCAGCAACCCCACGCCGCCGATCGCGGGGGTGGGGAGGATCGCGCTGCCGCCGCCGGTCGCCTTGCTCTCGTTGTAGAGGCTGACGTTTCCGCTCACGATCGGGAAGTCGAGCGCGCGGCAGGCCTCCGCCATGCCTTCGAGGCAGCCGACGAACTGGGCCATGATTTCGGGGCGCTGGGGATTGGCGAAGTTGAGGCAGTTGGTGACCGCCAAGGGCGTCGCGCCGACGGCGGAGAGGTTGCGATAGGCTTCGGCGATGGCCTGTTTGCCGCCCTCGACGGGGTCGGCATAGCAATAGCGCGGGGTGCAGTCGGTGGTGATCGCCAGGCCCTTCTGGGTGCCGTGGACGCGGACGACGGCGGCGTCGCCGCCGGGGCGCTGGACCGTGTCGGCGCCGACCATGTGGTCGTACTGCTCCCAGATCCAGCGGCGGCTGGCGATGTCGGGGGAGGCCATCAGCTTGAGCAGGTCCGCGGCGATGTCGGTGCTTTCGGGGATGTCGCCGAGCGGCTTGATCCCGGCCCAGGCCTTGTATTCGTCCTGGCTGACATAGGGCCGGTCATATTTGGGCGCTTCGTCGGCGAGCGGGCCGAGCGGGATGTCGCAGACGGTCTCGCCCTTGTGGACGAGGACCATGCGGCCGGTGTCGGTGACATGGCCGATCACCGCGAAATCCAGCTCCCATTTGCGGAAGATCGCCTCGGCCTCGGCCTCGCGGCCGGGCTTCAGGACCATCAGCATGCGCTCCTGCGATTCCGACAGCATCATCTCGTAGGCGGTCATGCCGGTCTCGCGCTGCGGCACCTTGTCCATGTCGAGCTGGATGCCGACGCCGCCCTTGCTGGCCATCTCGACCGAGGAAGAGGTGAGGCCCGCCGCGCCCATGTCCTGGATCGCGACGATCACGTCGGTCGCCATCAGTTCAAGGCAGGCTTCGATCAGCAGCTTCTCGGTGAAGGGATCGCCGACCTGCACGGTCGGGCGCTTGGCGTCGCTGTCCTCGCCGAAATCGGCCGAGGCCATGGTCGCGCCGTGGATGCCGTCGCGTCCGGTCTTGGAGCCGACATAGACGATCGGATTGCCGATGCCCGAGGCGGCCGAATAGAAGATCTTGTCGGTATCGGCGACGCCCACCGTCATCGCGTTGACGAGGATGTTGCCGTCATAGGCCTTGTGGAAATTGACCTCGCCGCCGACGGTGGGCACGCCGACGCAGTTGCCGTAGCCGCCGATGCCGTGGACCACGCCCGAGATGAGGTGCTTCATCTTCGGATGATCCGGGCGGCCGAAGCGCAGCGCGTTCATGTTCGCGACCGGGCGCGCGCCCATGGTGAAGACGTCGCGCAGAATGCCGCCGACGCCGGTCGCCGCACCCTGATAGGGCTCGATGTAGCTCGGGTGGTTGTGGCTCTCCATCTTGAAGATGGCGGCTTGTCCGTCGCCGATGTCGATCACGCCGGCATTCTCGCCCGGCCCCTGGATCACGCATTTGCCGGTGGTCGGCAGCTTGGCGAGATGGATGCGCGAGCTTTTGTAGCTGCAATGCTCGGACCACATCACCGAGAAGATGCCGAGCTCGGTCAGGTTCGGCTCGCGGCCGAGCGCGTGAAGGACGCGCTCATATTCCTCCGGCGAGAGACCATGTTCGGCGACGATTTCGGGGGTGATCTGGGATTCGGACATGCCGCCCTCCTAACCGCGCGCGGCGGCGGGGCCAAGGGTCGTGTGCGGCTGATGGAGTGGTCGTTGAAATGAAGCGTCCTCCCACCTTCGCAGGAGCACATCAGAACGGTTCTAAGCCCGATCGAACTTGACGATCAACGGATTGCGGCGACGGCTTGTCACCCGGCCTGGATCGTAATGGGCGTACTCCAACGCTTCCGCACATCCCGCGCAAGATGACCGTTCTTCACCGTCAGACACACCGAATCCACGACATAATGATAGCCCACGATGTCATCCATGGTCAGCTTGTTGAAATCCGAAAACATGGCCGGATTCGAGAGCATGTGGTGCGGATATACGTAGAAGAGGTTATACTTCTTTATCTGTGGATGGTTCCGCATGAAGACGTCCGTATTCCTGACCAGCTCCTTGATCGCATCGAGGCTGACGTCGGTATCCTGGAACGGGATGGTCATTGGACCGCACTTATTGGCATCCCGGAACTCCGCCACGGTCTTGGTGCTGCCGCCGTGACGCATGGGAAAGGAGTTCGGCGGGATATAGCCCTGGGTCTGATCCAGCGGATAGGAAAAAATGCCGAAAAACGTGTTGGGCATCAGCACCCGTCGGCCGTCGCGAGTTTCGGCATAGACGTGCGGCGCGGCCAGTTTCGGTCCGTCCAGCCATCCCAGACGGCTGGTATAGAACAGATGGAATCCACCGATCGTGGCGAGGAAAATCGCGAGGCGGACGGCGTTGGTATATTTTTCCTTCGGGATCGTCATCACTGACGCGAAAACGATGATGTTGACGAAAATCCAGAACTGGAAAATCGCCCCTAGCGTCGCATAGACGACGAGATGGAAGAGATCGAAGAAAACGGTAAAGGTCAGCAAGGTTCGCCGATTTATCGAGGCGAAGATTACCAGACACTGGAATCCCAGGACGAGGGGGTTGATGATTGGCGTGCCGAACGTGATCGCATCCCACAGGAATTGAACGATCGTTGGAAAAGCGCCGAACGGATTGTCGCCACGTTCAAGCCCCATCACGATCGGCGTCCGGGTCGGGTTCTCCAGAAGCCAGATGAGAGGCTGATTTTCCGTGGCCCTTATCTTCTCCAGCCCCGAGTAAAAATAATTGCCCAGGTGAGCGCCGACCCCTACGCCCCATATGAGCAACCATGTCTTGTCGCGTACAATATCGCGATTGGTCATGAGCCCTTTCACCGCCTCCGGCAGCTTGGACATGACCCTGGTCTGGGTGAGTGCCACGACCAACAATGTGCCCACCGTCGCAAACAGCGCGATGTCGGTCATGCTCATATAATCGGTGCGGACGACCGGGATGAGGTTGATCGCGCTGATCCGCTCGCGAAACAGTACGTAATGCGTCAACAGGCAGAGCGCGAAGGACGGCCTGAACCAGGAAAGAACGCCCGCGATCAGTCCGATAACGGCGCCGTAGCGAAAAAACAGAAGGTCAGGCCCCTCGTCGAAGAGAATGTTGGGCGCCCCGTAGACCGCGCCGAATGCCTCGCACGCAACCTGGAAAAGCACCATCATTGCAATAGCGCGAATGATGATCCGCGGCGCCGACGACAGCACCGAATATCGAACCGATGATGTCAAGATGGCGAATATGAATGTCGCGAGCACCATCCAGAAGGGGGACGACTTGAGGTGGCTCACCTCGAGAATAGCGCCCTTCGTCGCCGCAAACACGGCCAGCGAAGCGATCAACAGGAGAGTGGGCCCGCCCCATTCGCGCGTGATCGCACCAATATTCCAGCGGGCTTTCGGGAATGGTGCGGAGATCTCTGCGGTAGCGTGATTCAACGAAGCCTCCCCCCGTTGCGGCAAGACGTCGATCCGGTGTTCGAGGCGCAACGCCACCAGGGACATTTACCTCCCTGGTCAGTAAGCAGCCAGGCCTGATGCCGATTATTCATTGCCGCCCCCTAAACGCCACCAACAAAATCGCGCGGCCATGTTTGAAATGGCCCGGGGCGCAAGTCAATTTGAGTCTTGTAAGTATATTTACCTAGATATGAACACATTGCTTCATTATGGGAACAGAGTGACCGGCCGTATCGGGCCTAGTGTTGGGTTGAGCGGCGTTGAGGGGTGGAAATGACGGACAACGAGGGCGGCCAACCGTTGCGCATCGGCATGATGATGCGCGGCTTCGACGAAGTGGACGGAGCCGCGATCTATATGCGCACACTCTTCAAGACCCTTCTGGAGATCGACAAGCACAACAGCTACGTGCTGTTTTTCCGCCATGAATCCCAGCTTGGCCGCTTCACGGATCACCCGCAGATCGAGGAAGTGTTTGTGCCGGGGGGGAACAAGCTGCTTTGGGACCAGATTCTGGTGCCGAAAGCGGCGGCAAAGCAGCGGCTCGACGTGCTGTTCCATTACAAGTTCACGATACCGCTGTTAACGTCGATCCCGACCGTGTGTCAGCAACGCGGCACGGAATACTGGACCCATCCGCACCTTTATCCGTCGTGGGGCGACAAGGCGGATCGATATTACAACATGCTTGCAATCCCCCGTTATTGCAGCAAGGCCAAGCGGGTACTCACCATCAGCGACAGCCTGGCGGAAGAGCTACACCGTTTCGCCGGCGTTCCTCACGACAAGATGACGACCGTCTATCCCGCCGCGGACGAACGGTTCAGGCCCGCCACCGACGAGCAGAAGGCCGCCCTGCGCGACAAGTACGGATTGCCCGACGCTCCCTTTTTCCTCATGGTGGTAAAGGGGTATACCCGGCTCGACGAGGGGCATCAGAAGCTTTCGCCCAGGAAGGGCGTTCAGAAGGTGCTTGAAGCCTACAAGCTGGCACGTGCGGCGGGCGATCCGATCATGCCGCTTGTGATCGTCGGGGCCGGCATCACTGACCGGCTTACGCCCGACCTGCTCGCGCCGTTCGTGGATCCAGCGCTGGTGACCATGCCCGGCCTGATCGACCATGGCGACATGCCGGCGCTTTATTCGCTCGCCCGAGCGCTGATCTTCCCATCGGAATATGAAAGCTTCGGCATCCCGCTTGTCGAGGCGATGTCATGCGGACGGCCCGTCATCACCTCCACGGCACCGGCTTGCCCGGAGGTGGTGGGCGGGGCCGCGATATTGGTGGACCCCGACGACGCCCAGGGCTTGCGCAACGCCATGTTGAAATTGCACGATGACGACGTGGCCAGACGGATGGGCGAAGCTTCGCTGAGGCGGGCGGCCGATTTTTCGTGGGAAATCAGCGCGCGCAGACTCCTCGCCGAATGCCAGCGCGCGGCGGCGATCGGCGGCAGGGGCGCCGATGCCGCATCATCGCAGCGTTTTGCCGCCTGACAGGGATGAATCCCTCAAAGCCAGGAATGGCGGCCACATGAGGATCGTCATCAAGCTGCTCAAATCATCAAGCCTGCAGGCCGCCCTTGGCTTCGGGATGGGTGGTGCCGCCTTTGCGATCGGCAATTTGCTGCTGGCGCGGGTCATGCCGCTCGGTGAATATGGTGTCTTTGCGCTGGCGATAGCGCTCTTCAACACTTTTTGGCCGCTGGCGCCGCTCGGCTACGATGAAGCGTCGCTGCGGTGCAACTCACCCCTGGATGGAAGCACTTTCGGACGTGTCACAGTGACAGGCCTCGGGGTGGCTTTGGTCGCGGCGGTTATCGCTTATCTATTTTATCGGGTGGAGCTGCTCTCGGCCGGTCTGCTTATCGTTGCGATCGTCCTCGCGGGGTTGACCAGTGTCGCCTGTGCGGCTTTGCGGCGCGAAGGACATCAAACGACGGCGCTCATCGTCAACAATTCGGCCAATTGGGTGATCGTGGCGGCAGGTGTCGTCAGCCTTGCCTCGGGTATTCACTCGGCGAATTTCGCGCTCATCCTGCTGGCCGGCGGAGTAGGGGCGGGTTGCATAGCCGGGTGGGCGGTCGCGACGCGCGCTCAGGCACGCTCGGGCAAGCAGCACCAGAAGATCACCGCGATGGAGGCGCTCAACTTTGTCAGTATATTGGGAGCCGGCACCCTCATGCTTCAACTCGAAAGGCTGGTTGCTCCGAAACTGCTTGGTATCGAGGCGTTGGCGAGCCTCTCGGTCCTGGCTTCGGTGGCCATTTTCCCATTCCGCATGTTGCGATCGGGTGTCGGCTTCTCGCTCGTGCCCAAGCTGCGTCGGGCGCGTAGCGTCGTAGAGCGCGACCGTGTCATTCGGGACGAGGTGGGATCCGTGCTTGCCATGGCGTTGGCGGCGAGCTTCGTGGTGCTTTTGCTTTCGCCGCCGCTTACCCGTATCATCACGGGCGGGCGCTATGAACTCTCGCTGTTTCTGGTCGCCGCAGCGTGCGTGAATGGTGCGGCCAAGGTGATAACCGGCCTGCCGCGTGTATTTATCACCGCGTGCGGCCAGCAGGCCGACATAAGATCGCTCAACTGGCAGAGCTGGCTCATGATCGTGCTCGGGATCGCGGGAGCGTGGATCGGTTCCGGATATGATCTGGCCGGATTGGTGGCCGGGGCTGGTATCGGCACGCTCGCGGGGTCCGTGCCAAGCATGTTCCTGGCTTACAGGGTGCTTCATCGGTCGAAGTTCGGCGAAGAAACCGCTTATTCGGTCGAAGGCCCGGCTCTGCACGCGGATCAGGAGGGATGATCAGCCTTTTCGGCTGAGCAGGCCAGTCTCATAATACCAGTCGACCGTGCGGCGGAACCCTTCGTCCAAGGATATCTGCTGTTCATAGCCGAGCAGTCTCCGGGCCTTTTCAATCGAGAAGGCTCGGTTGTGTTTGTAAAATGTGAGACGGCGGCGGTGCAGCGGCGGCTGCATGCCGATCTTCGGAAACACTATCTCGCACACTCTGGCAAGAGCGTTCATCGGCCCATAGGGAATCCGTATCCAGGGCTGTTTGGCGCCGAGCGAACGAGCCGCCGCATTGATGAATTCCCGAAGCGGGAGGTAGGATTGCTGTCCGATAATGAACACTTCGCCTGCCGCCGCCGGCGTGGTCATCGCCAGCACATAGCCGCGAACCAGATCGTCGATATAGACCGGGTGGATATTGGGCTTGCCGCTTCCGACGAAGAAGAACACGCCCTTCTGCACCATCCGGAAGATCTTGAGGAGCCGCACATCGCCTGGGCCGTAAGTCGAGCATGGCCGAATGACGACGAGTTGCATCTTTAAATCCTGCGCCGCCGCACGCACCGCCAATTCGGCCTTGAGCTTGCTGTCCTGATAGGGGTCGCGGGGATTGAACGGTGACGTCTCATCGGCGGGGGTGTGCATTACATTGCCATGGACGCCGATCGTCGAGCAGTGAACGAAACGGCGCACACCCGCAGCCTCGGCCGCCGCAAAGAGATTCATCGTGCCTTTGTAATTGATTTCGTCGAATTCGTCGGCTGCCCCTTCGGTTCGGAACATCGATGCGATGTGATAAACAGTATCCGCGCCAGCGGTCAGGCGTTTGAGGGCCTCGGGATCGGCGAGGTCGCCGGTTACGACGTCCACCCCTTCGACGGGCGCGAACTTTCCCGGATCGCGATTGAGCACGCGAACAGGATAGCCAAGGCCCGCCAGGTGGCGAACAAGGGCGTTGCCGACGAAACCGGAGCCGCCAGTGACCGCGACCGTTGGCTTGTTGGTCTGCACTGTCATCGCCTCCGTCCAACATTCAGATGAAATGCGCGCAGCCTGGACCGTACGCTACCAAACGACGCATCCGGATATCGGCGCCGGGTGAACGGATCAAGCGCTTAAGGCACTAATCGCGAGCCATTTCGGCACATCGAGGCCAAGTGCGCGACTATTTCGCAATTCCCGCGCTCGCCAGCTTGTAATTCCTGTACTGCTCGCGAAGCTCGGCCTTCATTATCTTGCCGGTGCCGGTAAACGGTAGCGACTCCACGAACAGGATCTCGTCCGGCAGCCACCAGCGGGCGACATGGCTGGCGAGGTGATCGCGCACCGTCTGCTCGCAAATGTCGGCGTCGGCTTTCCTGACCACCAGCAGGATCGGTCGTTCCTCCCACTTCGGATGCGGCACGCCCACGGCGGCGGCTTGCAAGACGCCGGGACATCCCGCCGCCGCGTTCTCGAGGTCGATCGAGCTGATCCATTCGCCGCCTGACTTGATCACGTCCTTGGCGCGGTCGGTGATCTGGACATAGCTGTTGGGGTGGATGAGGGCGATATCGCCGGTGGTGAACCAGCCCTCCGCGTCGAGGGCTGATTTTTCAATGCGGAAATAGGTGTCGATGACCCAGGCGCCCCGGATCTGGAGCTGCCCAGGCGTCCTGCCGTCGCGCGGCAATTCCTTGCCCTCGTCATCGACGATACGGTGTTCGACGCCGAACGGAGCCGCGCCCTGCATGCGGATATAATCGATCCTGGTTTCGCGATCGAGCGTGTCCCAGTCGTCGGGATAGGCGCACACCGTGCCGACCGGGGAGGTCTCGGTCATGCCCCACAGATGCTGGAAGTTGATCCCCATATCGAGGAAACGGCCGATCAGCGCCCGCGACGCCGCTGATCCTCCGACCGATACATGCCGGAGCTTGCCGAGATCGAACCCGCGCGCATCGATATATTGCAGCATCCCATTCCAGATCGTGGGCACGCCCGCGCTGTGAGTCACGCCCTCCTCGACGATCAGCCGGTGCATGGTCGGGAGATCGTTCGGGATCGCAAAGATCAGCCGCGCACCGGTCATGGCGCAGCCGAACGGCAGGCCCCAGCTCGCGGCGTGGAACATCGGCACGAACTGAAGCGAGGTGCAGCCATGCCCGAGATTGAAGGCGTCCACGCCCATCGCGGCCACGGTATGGAGCACGGCGGATCGATGTTCGTACAGCACGCCCTTGGGGTTGCCGGTAGTGCCGCTGGTGTAGCACAGCATTGCCGGGTCACGCTCATCGCCCTCGTGCCAGCGATAGTCGCATGCTTCATAGGCTATGATGGCCGGGAACTCGGCGTCGAAGCAGATGAAATGCTCAACGGTGCCAAGCCGTGGGCGGATGCGCTCGACGACGTCGGCGAAAATCTCGTCGTAGAGCAGCACCCGATCCTCGGCATGGTTGATAATGTAGACGATCTGATCATCAAACAGCCGCCAGTTGATCGTATGGATGATGCCGCCCATGCCCATCGTGCCGAACCACGAGATCAAATGGCGCGCATGATTCCTGGCGAGCGTGGCGACCCGGTCGCCAGGGGCAATTCCCGACGATTCCAGATAGTGGGCGAACGCCCGCGAATCCCGCGCCACCTCCTTCCAGTTGGTTCGGTTGATCGATCCGTCGGCTTCGCAGGTGACGATCTCGCGCGCGCCGTGAACCTGCTCCGCATGATCGAGCAAGCGCATAAGCCGCAGCGGCCAATCCTGCATCTTTCCAAGCATTCCATTCTCCCATGTTCGAAAATCGCGCATTTGAGCGCGACTGACAATGGAGATCGTCAGCCTTGGACCAGCCGGTCGAGATCGGCCACGCTATTGATATTGTGGAATTCGGCATCGATCGAAACTTCGCGCGCGCGACAAAGGTCGATCCAGCCGCGGATCGATCGATCCTTCGATGTGCGAAGATGTCGGTCCAGAAGCGGGAGCAAGTGGATCGGCCACAATCCGAGAAGTCGCTGGCCAGCGACGCAGGCGGGGCCGGATCCAAGCTGCTCGGCCAGCGTATCGGGGAGCGGCAGAACGTCGCATCCGGCGGTCAGGACCGCGTCAAAGCCGTGCGCCTGGGCATGATGAAGTGCGCCGCACAAGCCGCCGAGCGGACCTAGATCGGCGGTCGGCCAATCGGCCACGGATTCGATGCTCCTCCAGCTTCGACCGCATATGACCAGATCGTCCGTCTGGCGGCGCAGCGCATCGGCGACGTGTTCGATCAGAGGCTTTCCATGGAACAGGGCGGCAGCCTTGTCCGAACCGAAACGGCGTGACCGGCCCCCCGCGATGATGGCGCCCAAGAGTTTCACGGCGGTGATCTTAGCGGGTTGGCGCCGATCGCGTTACCCCGATCGTCATGCTGAACGTGTTTCAATACCCACCGTCTCGCGAGCGCCGCGCCTGTGGCCCGGTGGATGCGGAAACATGTTCAGCATGACGGGCAGGGTGGGAAGGAGCGCAACGTCCGTTGACGGCCCATGCGGATTGACGGCAATAGGTCATGCCTCTTTCCAAGCCGCTCGCCCGCCGGGGCGTCCTTTTCGTGCTTTCCTCGCCGTCGGGCGCGGGCAAATCGACCATCGCCCGCAAGCTGCTCGAGGCCGATCCCGATATCTCGATGTCGGTGTCCGCGACCACGCGGCCCATGCGGCCGGGCGAGGTCGACGGCGCCGACTATCATTTCGTGGGAGTCGATCGCTTCAAGGACATGGCGGCGGCGGGCGAATTCCTCGAATGGGCGCATGTCTTCAACCATCGCTACGGCACGCCGCGCGCGCCGGTCGAGGCGATGCTCGGCTCGGGCCGCGACGTGCTGTTCGACATCGATTGGCAGGGCGCGCAGCAACTCTACCAGCAGGAGGGGGATGTCGTCCGCGTCTTCATCCTACCGCCGTCGATCGATGAACTGGAGCGCCGCCTGCGTGCGCGCGGCACCGACGACGATGCCGTGATCCGCGATCGCATGGAGCGCGCCGCCAGCGAGATCAGCCATTGGGACGGCTATGACTATGTGCTGATCAACGACGATGTGGATCGCTGCTTCGATCAGGTTCGCAAGATCCTCGAGGTCGAGCGACTAAAACGCAAACGGCAGACCGGGCTGATCGGTTTCGTCCGCTCGCTGATCAAGTGACTTTCGAGGGATTGATGCGTTAGATGTGCATGTAGGATGCGCTTACCCTGAGCTTGTCGAAGGGCGACTTCAGGCTTCGACAGGCTCAGCCTGAGCGCGACGGACAACAGGGAGGTTGGCGTGGCGCGGGCAATGATCGGTGGCCTTTTCGGAGGCCTTGCGCTTTATCTGGTAGGATTCGTCTTCTGGGGAACGCCGCTCGCGAACCTCGCCTTTTCCAGCCTTGACGACAGCCGAAGCGCGGCGCTTCAGGCGGCGCTGGCGCAATATCTCACCGAAAGTGGGACCGGCACCTACGCCGTGCCCTGGCCGGGGAGCGGGGAGGGGACGATCCTTTACGGCAAGGGGCCGATTGCGACGATCCATTATGTGGCGGGGGGCTTTCCCGTGGTCGATACGGCCGCGCTCGTCTGGGCGCTGATCTTCGCGCTGGTCACGGGACTGGTGATCGCGGCCGCCCTTTACGGGATCGGGCATCGGGTGCTGGCTTTCGCCGATCGTGCGCGGCTGGTGCTGCTGTTCGCCTTTGCCGCCGCCTTCTATCTCCATCTCGGCCAGCCCGTGTTCAACCATTATGGCTGGGGCTATTTCATCTATCTGTTCCTGTCGGATTTCATCGGACTGTCGGCGGCGGGGATCGTGATCGCCCGCTGGTTCTTGCCTGGAGCAAGCTCGGCCGATGTTGAACCGCGCTCACCCTGAGCTTGTCGAAGGGTAGCGCTCGCCGCGACGCGGCGACCGCTCGTGCCAAGGCTTCGACAGGCTCAGCCTGAGCGCGAGTAATGTCAGTCGAGCAGACTCACGAAGCGGACGGCCGCCAGAAAATCGGCCTTCCGCGCCGCGCGAGCCTCAGCGGCGAGCGCGTCTTCGCCCCATTGTTCGGCCTGCCACAGCTCGTCGAGATGCGTGGCATCGAATGCGGCCTCGGCGTCGCTGTCGCGTGACAGCACCGCGAGCGCCGCGACCAGCGATCCGCCGATCGTGACGAGCGGCGAAAGCCCCGCCAGCCGGAACGGATCGAGCGCGCTCACCGCCGTCGCCAGCCGATCGACCGTTGCCGCCGGCTGGGGGCGGTGCATGATGCCGGGGATGATCTCGAAATGGATATCGTAGCGTGTCCGCGCCCAATCGTGCAGCGGATCCCAGGCGGCTGCCTGCCGCGCGACCAGTTCCGGCGGCTCGTCGGCGCGATAGCAGGTGAGGTCGGTCTCGCCATAGGCGGCAAGCGTTGCGGCGAAAGCGGCCGGATCGGGCGCGACGCGGTCGATCGCCGCGTTGGCGAGGCCGGTCAGCGGCATTTCGCGGGGATGGAATTCCTCGCCGCGTGACGCCCATTCCTCCGCGATCGCATCTGCAAGAGCGCGCGTCGGCACGGTCAGCGGCGCGCGGGCGGGCGTTCGAACGGGGCGGCCGTCGAGGCGGATTTCCCATCCGCCATCGGCCCCGGCGACTTCAACGGACTTCCAGAAGCGCTTCATGCGGTGGGCGGGGTCCGCCATTTGCGGATCAGGATGCGCGGCAGGATCAGCGAATCCAGGAAGCCGACGATGAAGATGATGCCGCCGATCATGTCGGCGGGCTCGACCGTGCGCGCCACCATGTTGGCCATGCCGATCAGCATGAGCACCACCCCGGAGAAGCGGAGCAGCGTCAGGGCGATGAACCGTTGGCGGGCGAGGTCTTCCTGCTGCCGAGGCGTCATGGGTGGTTCCTTGCGATGGTAATAATGTCGCCGGGAATTTCGGCGACATGATGCGCGCCTTCGTCGATCAGCTCGCCGCTTTCGTGATAACCCCAGGCGACGCCCACCGCCGTCACGTTCGCGGCGCGCGCCATGCCGATGTCGAAGGCGGTATCGCCGATCATCAGCGTGTTTTCGGGCATAGCGCCGGCATCGCTCATGGCCTGATGGATCATCGAGGGATGGGGTTTGGAGGGGTGGCGATCGGCGGTCTGCAAGGTCACGAAATGGTGGGCGATGCCATGATGATCAAGGCAGAGGGCCAGCCCCCGATCCGATTTTCCGGTCGCCACGCCGAGCAGCCAACCCTCTTCCACGAGTGATGTGATCAGCTCGGGGATCCCATCGAACAGCGGCTCATCGACCAGCCCGGAACCGCGCAGCCGCTTGAAGGCGGTTTTGTAATCCTCGCTCATCTGCCGTTGCAGATCCGGCGCGGCGTCGGGGGCGAGCGCGCAGACCGCTTCCAGAAGGCTCAGGCCGACGATGCGGCGGATTGCCTCGCGCTCGGGAGGGATCAGGCCGCCGCGCTGGAAGCAATGTTCCATCGCCAGACAGATGTTGTGCTGACTGTCGACGAGCGTGCCGTCGCAATCGAAGATGGCGAGGCGGGTCATTGGGTGCGGAATCACGCCTTGCGGCCCCGGCCGCGTCGCTCGCCCTTGCGGGCCTTGCGCGCTTGTTTCGCCTTTTGCGAGGCGGCGCGCTTCTTGCCTTCCGGAGTTTCGCTGAACTTCACTTCGTCGATCGGAAGGTCACCTGCGGTCAGTTCGAAACCGAGCAGCGCCAGACTTTCGATGAAATGGGCCGGAGGCTCGGCCGTGATATCGAGCACGCCCCCGTCGGGATGATCGACCTTCAGGCGGCGGGCGTGGAGATGCATCTTGCGGCTGACCCCGCCGGTCAGAAAGGCATCCTGCCCGCCATATTTGCCGTCGCCGACAATGGGATGGCCGATCGCCGCCATATGGACGCGGAGCTGGTGGGTGCGGCCGGTGAAGGGCTGAAGCTCGACCCAGCAGGCGCGATTGCCGGCGCGTTCGATCACGCGGTAGCGGGTGCGGGCGGGGCTGCCTTCCTTCTGGTCGACATGCATCTTCTCGCCGCCGCTGCCCGGCTGCTTGGCGAGCGGGAGGTCGATGATGCCGTCCTCAACCGAAGGCACGTCGGTCACCAGCGCCCAGTAGACCTTGCGCGCGGTGCGGCTGGAGAAGGCCTTGGCGAAATGCCCCGCCGCGCGGGCCGAACGAGCGACGAGCAGGACGCCCGACGTATCCTTGTCGAGCCGGTGGACGAGCTTGGGCCGCCCCTCCGCCTCGAAGGTCAGGGCGTCGAGCAGGCCGTCGAGATGCTTCTCGGTTTTCGTGCCGCCCTGGGTCGCGAGGCCGGGAGGCTTGTTGAGCACGATCGCGGCGGGATCGCGGTGAATCACCAGCGATTGGGCGAATTCGACCTCCTCCGGCGATAGCAGCGGACGTTGGCGTTTCGGCCGCGCCGTTTTCGGCGGTCGCGCCACTTCGGCTGGCGGGATGCGGATGATCTGGCCCGCTGTGAGCCGGTCGCCGGGCGTGGCGCGGCTGCCGTCGAGCCGGAGCTGGCCGGTGCGCGCCCAGCGCGAGACGATGTTGAAGCTGGTTTCGGGCATATGACGCTTGAACCAGCGGTCGAGCCGGATGCCGTCATCGTCCTCGGAGACCGTGAAGCTCCGGCCGGGATCGCTCATCCGGTCGCCCGCGTCAGCAGGATGCCCAGGAACAACAGAAGAATCGCGCCCGTCACCGACGAGACGGCGTAGGCGATCGCCATGACATAATCGCCACGCACGAGCATGTTGTAGGTCTCAAGACTGAAGGCGGAGAAGGTGGTGAAGCCGCCCAGCACGCCGACGCCCAGGAAAAGGCGGAGGGGCTCGCCGCCATCCACGGTGCGGACGAGCGTTCCCGCCAAAACTCCCATCAGGAGACCGCCCAACAGGTTGGCGATCCAGGTACCCCACGGAAAGCCGGGCCCCATATTCTGGAGCGCGATCTTGCTGAGATGATAGCGGAACCCGGCGCCGATCGCGCCGCCGAGCATGACGAGAAGCATGGCAGGCATTCAGGGCCCTTAGCGCCGGTTGCGTCCGTTCGCCAGCCGTTGAGGTTTCAGCGCGGTCGGAGGACGCACATGGAAACAGCGATGATGGTATGTCTGGACAGAAGAGCGGCTCAAGGGCAGTCCTCGCGGCCAATGCGCATTCAGGGAGATTGATGCATGACCAATATCGAACCGTTCGTCATTCGCATTCCCGAGGACGCGCTGGCCGATCTCAACCGTCGCTTGCACGCGACGCGCTGGCCCGAGCCGGAGCCGATCGATGACTGGTCGCAGGGCGTACCGCTGGACCAGGTGCAGCGGCTCTGCGCTTATTGGCGAGACGATTATGACTGGCGCCGGTGTGAGGCGATGCTGAATGGCTATCCCCAGTTTCGCGCCGAAATAGACGGATTCGGCATCCATTTCCTGCATATCCGCTCGCCCGAACCCGGGGCGATGCCCCTCCTGTTGACTCACGGCTGGCCGGGCTCGGTGATCGAGTTCCACAAGGTTATCGGGCCGCTCAGCGATCCGGTCGCGCATGGCGGGAAGGCGTCCGATGCCTTTCATCTCGTGATACCTTCGCTGCCCGGGTACGGCTTTTCCGACAAGCCGAGCATGACGGGCTACAACGTCAACCGCATCGCCGAACTCTGGTTGGGGCTGATGAAGAGCCTCGGCTATGACCGCTTCGTCGCGCAAGGCGGAGACTGGGGTTCAGCCGTGACGACAGCGCTCGGGGCGATGGCGCCGCCGGAATGCCTCGCCATCCATCTCAACATGGTCTTCGTCCGTCCGGGGCCGGATCATATGAGCGACATGACGGAGCGCGAGAAGGCTGCGGTGGCGGCCATCCAGTTCTATGATCGTCACGACAGCGGCTATGCCAAGCAGCAGGGCACGCGTCCGCAAACGCTCGGCTATGGCCTGACCGATTCTCCTGTGGGGCAGGCTGCATGGATCTATGAGAAGTTCCATGCATGGTGCGATTGCAAAGGTGATCCACTTAATATTCTGAATTACAACGAAATTCTTGACAACATCATGCTTTACTGGCTGACTGGAACCGCGACCTCGTCAGCGCGCCTCTACTGGGAGACCATTACCGGCGGCTACAGCCACCCGACGGTTCCTATCCCGACCGGATGCAGCATCTTTCCCAAGGACATCTACCGGCCGTCGCGTCGCTGGGCGGAGCAACGATACACGAACATCATCCATTGGAACGAGCTTGATCGCGGCGGGCACTTCGCCGCGCTCGAACAGCCGGACCTGTTCGTCGACGAGATCCGAACCTGCTTCGGACGTGTTCGCTAGCAATCCACACCATCAATTCAGGCGCAATAGCTAGCGCCCGTGATTGACGATCATATCGACGTCGGTTCCCCCAAACTTTCGAGGGTTGAAGGTCAGATAATAGACGCCGTCATCGCCGTCCCGCGTACCGGCGAGGATATGTTCGCCGTCGGCAAGCTGGTGTTCGGCCGTAAAGCCGTTGCGGATGGCCTGGGTGTAATAGAAATCAACCAATGTCTGGAGCGGGGCTTTGCTCACGAAGCTGACGAGCCTCATCCGGCAGGGGGCCTGATTGTTGCCGGCTGCCTCGGTGACCTGCGCATCGGGATAGAGCGGAAAGGCTTCGGGAAGGAGCGTTGCCCAGCTTGCGCTGTAATGGAAGTCCTTTTCGCACGTATTGGAGGCTGTGCCTGATCGCGCCGCTTGATCTTCGGCGCGTTCGCCGAGTGTGATACTGCCGGTATCGGTGGCCGCGGTCGGAGCGGGTGCGTGCAGCAGCTTGCCCGGGTGAAAGACGGGTCCGCCGATACCCGACGCGGGGACGGGGGCTTCGGAGTCGGTGGCGCCGGTGCGGCCGAAGCGATTGGCCTGGCCGACCAGATTGGGATCGACCATGATCTGGTCCTCAAGCGCATTGGCGATCGCAGGATCGATTTCGTTGCCGCTCCTGTCCTTGTCCTTGCCCCCACAGGCTGCCAGCGCCAGCGTCAGCACAAGACCTGCCATTCGAGCGAAAACACGCCTCGCCATCACCACACTCCGAATAAATCGGGGTTTGTTACGCGGGAAGGGGTTGAGGAACCGTATAAAGGCGCCATCTATGAGCGGGCCGCACATCACGCGGCCGGGAGACGTTCATGCTCAATCTGGTTTCGCTGGTCGTCGGCGGCATCGCGCTGATCCTTGCGGCGATCGCCTTCATCCCGCTGGTCGGCTGGGCGAACTGGTTCATCATCCCCCTTGCCGTGATCGGCGCGGGAATCGGCGCGGTCTCGAGTTCGAATGCCGGCCGAAACCTCAATATTTTCGTGATCCTTGTCGGGATCGTCCGGCTCTCCATAGGCGGCGGAATTTTCTGATCTTTGATAGGGGCGGACGACGATGGGGGATAGCCATAAAGCCCAGACGGGACTTGCCTGCGGCGTCGGGGCTTACACGATATGGGGCCTCACGCCCCTGCTTTTCAATGGGATTAAGAGCCTCGGCAACGTCGAAATCCTTGCCCTTCGTATGCTGGTTTCCGCAGCCCTCCTGATCCTTCTGATCAGTTTTCTTCGCGGCTGGCGATCGATCGGCAACATCATCCGCCAACCCCGGCTGCTTTCGGCTCTCGCTCTTTCCACGGTCCTGATCATAGCCAATTGGCTGTTATTCATCATGGCAACCCGTACTGGCCATGTGATGGAATCAAGCCTCGGGTTTTTCATCAATCCGCTGTTCAATGTCGCCTTCGGCATGATTTTCCTCGGCGAACGGTTGCGCGCCGTTCAATGGACGGCGATCGTGATGGCGGCGGGAGCGGTGGCCTTTCTGGGAATTAGCCAGGGCACCGTTCCGTGGATGGCACTGACCATGGCGGGTACTTTTTCCGTCTACGGCCTGATCCGAAAGATCGTGCCGGTGTCGCCGTTCGATGGCCTGGCGATCGAAAATTTCATTTTCGTACCATTCGCGACGCTGATTCTGCTGATCGTACCCCTCAGCCCGCCTTCAAGCTTCACTTCATCCAACATCATGCTGCTCGCGCTGCTTGCACCGGCGACGGTCCTCCCCTTCTTCCTGTTCGCCGCTGCGGCGCAACGGCTCCAGTACAGCACGGTCGGCGTGATCCAGTATATCGGGCCATCGCTGCAATTTCTGGTTGCGTTGCATTTTGGGGAGGCGTTCGATCGGGCGCATGCGATCGCCTTCGGCTTCATCTGGACGGCGCTGGCGATCTACGCGGTGGATAGCCTACGGTATCACGGGTATCATGTCCGCAATATCAGACGGCGTGAAGCCGTCTCTTGAGCCGGGGTCAGGGCTGCCTTCCGCAGATCACTTCGCCGGAGCCCTCGGCGGAGCCTGTGCACGCCGGGGTTCCATCAATGATGATCCGGCCGGAACCCTCGAGTATGTTCCTGGCCGATCGAGTGGCGCTTAGCCGGATCTCGCCCGCGCCGATCAAGGAAACCTCGGCGTCGTCGGCCGAAAGCGCGGCGGCCTCGATCGAGCCTTCGCCCTGACTGCGGATGCGGGCCTGTTTGACCTGGCCCCCAAGCTTGGCGCTGCCGGTGCCGTTGATGGCGACGGTGAGCTGATCGGCCGCGATGCGGTCGAGCGCGGCTCGCCCGGCCCCGGTGACGATCAGCCCGAAACTGGCGCCCGTGGTGCGGTCCACCGTCACGTTTCCAGCGCCGATCACCGAGAGGGCTTCAAGGCGGGGCGCCGCTACGTAAAGGACCGCGCGGGCATTGCCGTCGTGCGACGTATCACCAGTCCAGTTGGTGCGGTCGATACCGATCAAGAGCTGGTCGCCGCTGTTTTCGACCCGCAGCCGGTCGATCGCGGCACGATCGCCCACGGCGCGCGCAGCGGGCGAGCCGCCAGTCGTGATCTCGACCGTCACCGGACCTTCCACTCGGACGCGCAGAAAGCTGGTGACCCCGAAGCCGCGCTCGGCGGCCAGCGCCTGTTGTGCGAGTAGCGTCGCGCCCACCATGCTGGAAAGAAATTTGAATAACTTCAATCCATTATGTCTAACAGCGGACAAAAGAAAAGAGCGGCCCGCACGGGCCGCTCCCTTCGATCGTGCCATCCGAATGCGAAGCTCAGTCAGCGGCCGCGCTCATCAGCTTGGCATTGGCGGCCGCGGCCTTGCGGAGAATGTCGAGAATCTTCTCCTGCGCGCTCGGCTCGTCGGTTTGCTCCATCGCCGCAAGCTCGCGGGCGAGGCGGCTGGTAGCCGCTTCGAAGATCTGCCGCTCCGAATAGCTCTGCTCGGGCTGATCGTCGGCACGAAACAGGTCGCGCACCACCTCGGCGATCGACACGAGATCGCCCGAGTTGATCTTCGCTTCATATTCCTGCGCGCGGCGCGACCACATGGTACGTTTGATGCGCGGACGGCCCTTGAGCGTCAGCAGCGCTTCCTGCAGCGTGGCGTTGGAAGAAAGCTTCCGCATTCCAACGGCTTCCGCCTTGTTGGTGGGAACGCGCAGCGTCATGCGCTCCTTTTCGAAGCGCAGCACGTACAGCTCCAGCTTGGCGCCGGCGATCTCCTGACTCTGGAGTTCAACGACACGGCCAACGCCATGCTTGGGATAAACAACATAATCGCCGACGACGAAGCTCAGCGCATTAGCGACCATAAAGTGCGAACCTTTCCGTGACTCGCCGCGATCGTCAGCCGGGCTCCAGCGTCGCATGCTAATGCGTCCGAAACCCGCAGGCGAACGGCGGTTTTTTCTCCACTTGCTTGGCTACGGATGAGGGGGACATCCGTCACGACGTCGACTTTGTAACAGATTTGTAGAAAAAAGCCAACGTCGCGATTGTTGCAAGTGCAAAAAAAGCGCAAAAAACCGCATCGGCGTCTCCGCCGTCGCGTCATGCAATCCGGAAAACGTTAATCACCTTTGCCAGGTTCCGAAGAGAAATATTTGTCATATTTACCTTCTTCACCCTTATGCTCGTCGGCGTCGCCGGGCTGTTCGCCCTTGCGCGTCAGATTGGGCCATTGCGCGGAGAAGGTGCTATTCAGCTCAAGCCATTGCTCGAGCCCACCTTCGGTGTCGGGCAGAATCGCCTCGGCCGGGCATTCCGGCTCGCACACGCCGCAATCGATGCACTCGTTGGGATTGATGACGAGCATGTTTTCGCCCTCGTAGAAGCAATCCACGGGGCAAACTTCGACGCAATCCATATATTTGCAGCGAATGCAGGCCTCGGTGACGACGTAGGTCATTGCTTATGGCTCCCTGAGCAGTTCCGAGCCTGCTATTTCGGCGAAGGGGGCGCGTCAACAGGCGATTGGGCGGCGAGGTCCGTGATGCATCCGGCTGCCTCCGGGGCTGGGCCGCGCCGGGCGGGCAAGGCATCGACCCGCAGCACGCGCACACGCCCATGATGCGCGAACGTCAGGACCGATCCCACGCGCACCGGTGCCGACACCCGCTCAATCACGCGGCCGTCGATCCGCATGCGGCCATTCTCGACAAGATCCTGCGCCGCGGTGCGCGTCTTCGCGATCCGCGCGAACCAGAGAAACTTGTCCAGCCTGAGCGCGCCGTCAGCCATCCTTTCTCCACAACGTGGCGAGCGCACCAAAGGCGTTGCCAGGCGCGCTTCTGAGTTCCCTGCTCCGTTCGCCCCGCGCCGTGCGGCCGCGCCAGCTCCAGCCTTCGCCATGCCGGCGAAAGCCGAGCTCGTTGAGCAGGCGGGAAAAGCTTTCCGGGTGCAAACCGAACGAGATCGCCATCGCGGCATCGGGCACGAACGGCATATGTGCCGCCGTTGCCTTGATTCGAGCCTCGTGAAGCTGTCGAGCAAGGCGCTCCGCCATGTCCACGCGCACCATCTGACGCTCGATCGTGCGATAGCCGATCGCATTCCAGGCCTGTGCCGTCTCGGGATCCTCGGGCTTCATCACCGTCACGGCACCGATCGGCGGAGGCGCGGTCACGGGCGCATCGGCATGCACGGCGGCGAGCGCCAAGCGCCAACGCAATGGCTCGGGCTTGAGAAGGGGGACGATGAAAATATCGAGCGAGCCGATGCGAATGCCCAGGCGATGCGCGGCTGAGCGTTCTTCCTTGCCAAGACCATGCAACACCCCATCCAGCGGGCCGCGCGGCAGCCTGCCGAGCGCTTGCCACAACGGTGCGTAAAGCGCGCGCAGCGCGGCCGATGTCCCGGGATCGCGCGCGGCTTCGGCCAGGTTCGTCAGGGCGGGGACATGCTGGCGCACGCTCGTTTCGAGCCATGCGGCAAGGCGCGCCTCTACTGACCGCCGAAGCGGTACGGGCAGGGTGTCGAGCGTGCGATGGAGCATGAGGCGGGGCGCGAGCACGGTCTTGCCCCGCGCCAGCCGCGCGACGACGTCGCCCTTCCAGAAGATCGCAACGGGGCGTCCAGGGTCGGTCGCCAGCGTGAATGCGCTGTCGCCGTCGGCCGCGAGCGCGCGGGCGCGGCGGGCAAGTTCGCTGCCCAGGCGCCGTTCGGCGGCGGCGAGAAGGCGTTTCTTGTCCGCAAGGCGCGCGGCCGGATCGACGCGAAAGCGGAAGCCGTCGAGCTTGCCGATCGGCTCGCCATCGACCGCGACCTCCCCATCCTCGGCGATCGTCACCGGGAGCATGTCCAGCCCGCGCGCGCCGAGATCGCGCATCAGCACGGAGGTGCGGCGGTCGACGAAGCGCTGGGTCAGGCGCAGGTGGAGGGCATCGGACAGCCGGGTCTCGATCTCCCGGGTGCGGTCTGCCCAACCGGCGGGCTCCGCCAGCCAATCGGGGCGGTGCGCGATATAGGCCCAGGTCCGGATGGAAGCGATGCGATCCGCCAACGTCTCGACATCGCCTTCGACCGTGTCGAGCCGGGCGAGCTGATCAGCGAACCATGGAACGGGGATGAAGCCGTCGCCCTCGCTGAGATTGCGGAAGATCGTGCCGACCAGGCGGGAATGGTGCTCCGCGCCGGTCTTGCGGAAATCCGGCAGACCGCAAGCCGCCCACAGTCGCGCCACCATCCGGCTGCCGCGCGCGCGGTCATTGACCCAGTTCTCGTCGGCGAGGCGCCTGAGAACGGCGAGGTCGATAGCCTCGGGCGCGGCGCGCAGGCCCGGCGTATCGGGCTTGCGTTCGAGATCAGCCACGAGCGTGCCGATGGTATCGAAACGCAGATTGCTCTCGCGCCAGTAGAGATGGTCAAGCGGGGGGAAGCGATGTTCCTCGATCGCGGCGATTTCGTCTTCCTCGAAATTCGCGCCATGACCGTCGAGCGAGAGCGTGCCGAAGGTGCCGTCGCGCTGATGACGTCCCGCACGGCCCGCGATTTGTGCCATTTCGCTGATGGTGAGCCGCCGCTGGCGCCGTCCGTCGAACTTGCGCAGCGAGGCGAACGCGACATGGGCGACGTCCATGTTGAGGCCCATGCCGATCGCGTCGGTGGCAACGAGATAATCGACCTCGCCCGCCTGGAACATCGCGACCTGGGCGTTCCGCGTATGGGGCGAAAGCGCGCCCATCACGACCGCCGCGCCGCCGCGCAGACGGCGCAACATCTCGGCTACGGCATAAACCTCCTCGGCGGAGAAGGCGACGATCGCGGAACGGGGGGGCAGACGCGACAGCTTCGCCGAGCCCGCATAGCTGAGCGTGGAAAAGCGTGGCCGCGCAATGATTTCCGCCCTTGGCACGAGACCACGCAGCATCGGCCGCAGCGTATCCGAACCGAGGATCATCGTCTCCTCGCGGCCGCGCGCGCGGAGCAAGCGATCGGTGAAGATATGACCGCGTTCGGGATCGGCGCCGAGTTGCGCTTCGTCGAGGCCCACAAATGCAAACTCTCGATCCATTGGCATGGATTCCGCAGTGCAGAGGAACCAGCGGGCGCTGGCCGGGAGGATCTTTTCCTCGCCGGTGATCAATGCGACCTGACCGGCGCCTTTGATCTTGACCACACGATCATAGACCTCGCGCGCCAGCAGGCGCAGCGGAAAACCGATCATGCCCGAGGAGTGGCCGCACATCCGCTCGATCGCGAGATGTGTCTTGCCGGTATTGGTCGGTCCAAGCACCGCTACCGGTACGGAGGGATCGCCGACGGCCATCGCCATGAAGATCGGCGCTCGCCCGGACAAAAACAAGGCCTGTATTTCTACCTATCCACAGTTCCGTTCATCGCACATTGGGGCACGGTTCGTCGCAAGCGGGACATCTTAACTTGCGGTTTAATTTGACTTTAACTCTCTATCGCCACAGTCTTTTCGGAAATCCGGCGATGTTTGCGGTCATTCCCGGATATGAGGGCGCATCAGGGGGGATATCTCGAGTTGTACCAGCGGATGGAAGGGGGATTCGGCCCAGCCGGCGGTGCAGCGGTTCTCACGCTCGATCGCGCTCTTGCGATCTTTCCGGTCGATGCATCGCCTCTTCGCAAGCGCCTGAACGACCTGCGGCATCGCCTCGAGGATCTTGACCTGGTCGTCGATCTCGGCGCCCGCATCGGCTCGCGCGAATGGTTCCGTGGAGCATTTACCTGCTTTGCGCTTTGTGCCTCGGCCTGGTCGCTCGGGCCCAGCCTCGATCCGCTGCCGGGCGCGCAGACGACGACGATGGCTCCGGCGCAACGCGAAGAAGCCCGGGCCCTCGCCATTACCCCACTTGCCTTCGGCGCTGATACCGGCCGTCGCATGGGCGCCACCGACACGGTGGAACTGCTCGCGGAAACACCCGATCGTCCCCGCATCGAATTGACGGCGACGCTGGGACGCGGTGACGGTTTCATGAATTCGCTGCGTCGCGCCGGTGTGTCGCAGGATGATGCGAAGACAGCGGGTGATCTGGTGTCCGACGCCGTAGCGCTCGGCACTATCGAACCAGGCACGCGCATGGATCTGGTACTTGGCCGCCGCGCCACCAAGCGTGATCCTCGCCCGCTGGATTCGCTCAAATTCCGCGCCAAGCTTGAACTCGCGCTCGCCGTCGAGCGGCCGGAAGGCGGCGGGCCGTTGGCGCTGCGTCGCATCCCGATCGCCGTCGACGACACGCCGTTGCGTGTCCAGGGCGTGGTTGGAGATAGCCTGTACCGCTCCGCGCGGGCGGCAGGCGCGCCCGCGAAGGCGGTAGAAAGCTATCTGCGCGCGCTCGGCGGGTTCCTGTCGATCAACCGCGACGTCAACGCGCAGGACAAATTCGATCTGGTCGTGGCGCAGCGCCGCGCCGAAACCGGCGAGGTCGAGCTTGGCGAGTTGCTCTATGCGGGCCTTCAAAAAGCCAAGAAGAAGGTCCAGCTCATGAAATGGACCATTGGGGGCCGCAGCGACTGGTTCGAGGCATCGGGCGTGGGCGAACGGCGGGGGTCTTTCCAGAGGCCGGTGATTGGCCATCAGACCTCCAGTTTCGGACTGCGGTTGCATCCGCTGCTCGGCTATACGCGGTTCCACAAGGGCGTGGATTATGGCGCGCCCATGGGAACGCCGATCGTCGCGGTAACCGATGGGCGAGTCAGCTTTGCCGGACGGCATGGCGGACATGGCAATTATGTGATGCTTGCCCACTCCGGCGGTCTGGCGACGGGCTATGCGCACATGAGCCGGATAGCGGTAAGCCCGGGCAGCTTCGTCCGTCAGGGACAAGTGATCGGATATGTTGGATCGACCGGGCTTTCCACGGGTCCGCACCTGCATTTCGAGGTCTATAGGAATGGCGCGGCGGTCAATCCGACTGGTGTGCAGTTCATCACTCAGCCGATGCTCGCCGGCGCGGAGTTGCAGCGGTTCCGGGGGCAGCTTGCAAGCTATCTCACCGTCAAGGCGGGCGCTGAACCGGTCTTCGCTAAGCGAGCGCCCGCGAAACCGGCGTCGGCTCCGGAAACGGCGGCGACCGAAAGCAGGACCGCGCCCAAGAAGGGCTGAACGGTCCCGTTACAAGGCCGTGTCGATCACGGGCCTCTATATTCCCGACAGGATTTTCGGCATGCAGGTGCGGGCGCCTGATCCCGCCGTGCCGGAATGATGATCTCGTCCGGTGCACGCGTTATCCGGAACACCATGGCAGGTCTTGAGACTAACGGATTGAGAAGTGACGTAAAAAGCCAGTCGTCAACTCAATCTGAGAGGTGGAGAAGAAAATGTTTCTTCTCAACTTTTTTCGTAGAGTTAAGTTCGGCCCATTCATGGGAGGACATATGAGACGCAATTTTCTGGCTTCGCTGGCAGCCTTCGGGTTGTTGGCGGCCACCCAAGCGGCCCCGGTTTTCGCAGGTCCGGTGCAGTTGCTCAACGTATCCTACGACCCTACGCGAGAATTGTACGAGCAGATCAACGCAGCGTTCGCCAAGAGGCTTGGCGGCGGCGTGACAATCCGGCAGAGCCACGGCGGATCGGGCAAGCAGTCGCGATCGGTGATCGACGGCCTTCCGGCCGATGTCGTCACCCTCGCGCTCGCTTATGACATCGACGTCATCGCGCAGAAGGCGAAGCTGCTGCCGACGAACTGGCAGGCACGGCTGCCGAACAACAGCGCGCCTTATTATTCGACGATCGTCTTCCTCGTCCGCAAGGGCAATCCCAAGGGGATCAGGGATTGGGATGATCTCGTGAAGCCGGGCGTCAAGATCATCACGCCCAATCCCAAGACCTCGGGCGGTGCCCGTTGGAACTATCTGGCGGCCTATGGCTATGCCAAGCGCAAGTGGGGCAGTGACGCGGCCGCCCGCGACTATCTGGTCAAACTCTTCCGCAATGTGCCGGTACTGGATAGCGGCGCGCGCGGATCGACGACGACCTTCGTACAGCGGGGGCAGGGCGATGTGCTGATCGCCTGGGAGAATGAGGCGCATCTGGCAGTCAACGAACTCGGCAAGGGCAAATTCGAGATCGTCGCGCCGTCGGTCTCGATCCTCGCCGAGCCCCCGGTCGCGCTCGTCGACAAGAATGTCGACAAGAAAGGCACCCGCAAGATCGCGCAGGCCTATCTCAATTTCCTCTACACGCCGGAAGCCCAGGAAATCATCGCGCGCAACTATTACCGACCACGCAACCCCCAGGTCGCGGCCAAATATGCGGAACGCTTCCCGAAGCTTCCGCTCTTTTCGATCGACAAGAATTTCGGGGGATGGGCAAAGGCCCAGGCGATCCACTTCAACAACGGAGGCCTGTTCGATCAGGTGTTCGAGGCCGCCAAGCGCTAGCTCCCGCTGAAGCTGGTCCGGCTGCACCTCCTTCGGCGGCCGGACCATCTTTCAAAACACAATCCAAAGGGACTATCATGAAACATTATCTGCTCTTGGGCAGCGCGGTTGTGCTCGCCCTATCGACACCGGCCCTTGCACAGGATGAAACCGCGCCCGAGTCTTATCCGGACAGCTCGGGCCTCGACACGCCGATCGAAGACACGGCTCCAGCCGCTAATGCAGCGCCCGCGACCGGAGATCCGGTCCAGGACCGTCTCAATCAGCTCGAAGCCCGGATCAAGCAGCTTGAGACGCGCAACGCTGAGCTGGAAGCGCAGAGCGCCGAAGTGCAGACGCGCGTTCAGAATGTCGAGGTGCGTTCAGCGACGGCGGTGCAGGCCGGCCCGGCACCGACCTTCTCCGACGTACCCGGCAATTTCACGTTCAAGCCGCGCGGCACGTTCCAGATCGACTATGCGGCGTACCACGGCCACAATGGCGGTTATGACTATAATAACGGCACGGACATCCGCCGCGCCCGCTTCGGTTTCGACGGCACCGCCTTCGGCAAGTTCAAATGGCGTATCGAGGCCGAATATGTGAAACAGGCGGTCAATCTGCTGGATGCCTATGTCCAGTATCCGTTCAATCCCAAGCTCACGCTTACGGTGGGTCAACACAAGGCGCCCTACGGCCTTGAGGCGAACACGACCGACGCGCTGAACACTTTTCTCGAGCGCGGCCTTGCCAGTAACGCTTTCGGCGCCGTGGCAGCCGAACGACGCGTGGGGGCGAGCCTTACCTATGCAACCGACCGCATCAACGCACAGTTCGGCATCTTCGGCTCGGGCGAGGGCATCCAGCGCAGCTCGAGCACGACTCCGGACGAAGCCTATAGCTTCAACGGCCGCGTCGTGTGGGAACCGATCAACGATACCGACAAGCTCGTTCACGTGGGCGCTTCGGGCTATTATGCCACGCACCTCGCCAGCAACAGCGTCTCGATCGGTGACCGGCCTAACTCGCGTGTCGATGGCGGTCAGCTCGTGTCGGTTTCGATCGCGGGTACCAATCCCGCATCCGGAAGCCAAACGGGCGTGGACAAGGCGAAGTATCTCGGCGCGGAAACGGCGTTGGTGCGTGGCCCCTTCTCGCTGCAAGGCGAATATGGAAAGCTGTGGCTCGATCGCTTCGGTACGGCGCCCAACGTTTCGTTCGACGGCTTCTACGTGTTCGGAAGCTGGTTCATCACCGGCGAATCGCGTACGTTCAAAAATGGATCGGTCGATCGCGTGAAGCCGTTCAAGGATTTTGATCCGGGCTCCGGCGGCATCGGTGCGATCGAGTTGGCGGTTCGCTACGATCAGCTCGATCTGACCGATACGGATTTGTCCCCGCTGGGGCGGAAGGGCACGACCTGGACCGGCGGTGTCAACTGGTATCTCAATCCGAACACCAGGCTGATCTTCAACTATATTCGCTTCAAAGGCGAGAATTCGCCGCTCTACATCCGGCCGTTGCCGGTTGCCGGCACCGGCAGCAGGACCGCGAAGGGCGATATCTTCCAGTCCCGATTGCAGTTCGATTTCTGATCCGATCCCGGGCGGGGGATGGGCGTGGGCATGCTCCGCGCCCATTTCGCGCATATGTAAGAAACTGAGCTTAGCAGGCCGACGTCATGACAGAGATAGCGATTGATCCCGGCCGCCCATATGGGAGATACGCCGCCGTTCCGAATCCCGGATCGAAGGCAACAGAGCGGAAGCAGAGAAGCGAAAGAATGACGTCCAAGCGCCGTTCCGCCATTCCGGGCTTCGGGCTGACGCTCGGCGTCACGCTGTTTTGGCTCAGCCTGATCGTGCTCGTGCCGCTTTCCGCTCTTCTGCTGCGCGCGGCCGCGGGAGGATGGGAGCATTTCGTAGCGACCGCCTTCTCGGAGCGCGCGATGGCAGCCTATCGCGTCAGCTTTGGCACGGCGTTCATCGCGGCAGCGATCAATGCGGCCTTCGGCCTGCTCGTGGCGTTCGTACTGGTGCGCTACCGTTTCTTCGGCAAGCGCGTCTTGTCCGCATTGGTAGACCTGCCGTTCGCGTTGCCAACGGCTGTCGCGGGCATCGCCCTTACGGCGATCTACGCCGATACGGGCTGGGTCGGCCAGCTTCTGGCGCCGTATGGCATTCAGCTCGCCTATCAGCCCAAAGGGATCGTGATCGCGCTTGTGTTCATTGGCCTTCCGTTCATCGTGCGAACGGTCGAGCCGGTGCTGGCGGACCTCGGCGCCGATCCCGAGGAAGCGGCCGCGACGTTGGGCGCAGGACGCTGGCGAACCTTCAGGTCCGTCATCCTGCCGGAAATTCTTCCTGCTTTGATCACTGGCTTTGCCTTGGCCTTTGCGCGCGGCGTGGGCGAATATGGTTCGGTGATCTTCATAGCGGGCAACATGCCGTTCAAATCGGAGATCGCGCCGCTGCTGATTGTTACAAGCCTGGAGGAATATGACTATGAAGGCGCGACTGGCATCGCGATGGTGATGCTGCTCGCGTCGCTGGTTGTCCTGTTGCTGATCAACTGGATCCAGCATCGCGAACGGGTGAGGCGCGGGCTGTGACCAAACGCAACCCTCTCGATGCGCCCGCCGGGCTCAAGCTGGCGCTGATCCTAATCGCGCTCGCTTACATTGCGGTCGTGATCCTGCTGCCGCTCGCATCCGTTTTCGTCGAGGCGTTCGCGAACGGGTGGCCGGCATGGATGGAAGCCGTTACCGAGCCCGATGCGCGGGCCGCGATCAAGCTTACCCTGCTCGTCGCCGTGATCTCCGTGCCGCTCAATTGCGTATTCGGCGTGGCCGCTTCATGGGCGATCGCGAAGCATGATTTTTCCGGCAAGGCATTGCTGATCTCGTTGATCGACTTGCCTTTCTCGGTTTCACCGGTGGTTTCAGGCCTGATTTACGTTCTTCTCTTCGGAGCGGGCGGATGGCTGGGGCCGTGGCTGCAGGAAAATGACATACAAATCATCTTCGCCCTGCCGGGTATCGTGTTGGCGACGATATTCGTCACATTTCCGTTCGTCGCGCGCGAACTGATCCCGTTGATGCAGGCGCAGGGCCGCGACGAGGAAGAGGCGGCAATTTCGCTGGGAGCGAATGGCTGGCAGACCTTCCGCAAGGTGACGCTGCCGAACATCCGCTGGGGTCTGCTTTACGGCGTGCTGCTGACCAACGCGCGCGCCATGGGCGAGTTCGGCGCTGTCTCGGTCGTATCCGGCCATATCAGGGGCGAGACCAACACGATGCCCCTCCATATCGAGCTTCTCTACAACGACTATAATCTTTCCGCCGCGTTCGCCGTGGCGTCGCTGCTCGCGGGACTGGCGCTGGTTACTTTGGTGCTGAAAACGCTGCTGGAGTGGCGGCACGGCGACAATCTGGTGGGCAAGGGGCACTGACGCACATGACGATCGAAGTTCGCAACGTATCGAAGACCTTCGATGGCCATTCGGCGCTGAACCGGCTGAGCCTGGAGATCCCGGACGGCACATTCGTCGCGCTGCTCGGCCCGTCCGGCTCCGGCAAGACCACGCTGCTGCGGATCATCGCCGGGCTCGCCTTTGCCGACGGCGGCGACATATTGTTCGACGGTGATGTCGTCACCGACGTTCCGGTCCAACAGCGCAATATCGGCTTCGTCTTCCAGAATTATGCGCTGTTCCGCCATATGACGGTGGCCGAAAACATCACTTTTGGCCTCGACGTCATGAAACGCAGGGATCGGCCCGGCAAAGGCGACCGGCTGGCCCGGGCCGAGGAGCTCCTCGCGCTCGTCCGTCTCGACGGCCTCGGCAAACGCTACCCCGCCCAGCTTTCAGGCGGTCAGCGGCAGCGGGTCGCCCTGGCGCGCGCTCTGGCCCGCAAGCCGCGCTTCCTGCTCCTCGATGAACCGTTCGGTGCGCTTGATGCCAAGGTTCGTCACGAGCTGCGCAACGCCCTGCGGGAAATCCATGACCAGCTCGGCCTGACCTCCATCTTCGTGACGCACGATCGCGAAGAGGCTTTCGCGCTCGCGGATCGCATCGCCATCCTCAATGGCGGTCGCATCGAACAATATGATGCACCCGCGACGATCAGCGCGGACCCGAAGACGGATTTCGTCAGGGATTTCCTGGAATAGGATTAATTTCCGCGCTCAGGCTGAGCCTGCCGAAGCCTGAACACCCTTCGACAAGCTCAGGGTGAGCGCGGTAGGGGGAATCAGCGTCCTTGCGAGCGCCAGCGGTGGATTACACGTTTGAGCATCTCGGTCTCGCCGCCTTCGCGCGCCCATAGTTCGGAGAAGACCGGATCCTGAGACGCCGGCCGCTTGTTTGCCTCCAGATCGTCGAAGGCAACGCGGATCGGGATCGAAACGCCCTCGCCGCAGATGATCGCCTCGCGGTTGCGCAATGCCGGGATCGAATCGAGGAAACCACGCGCACCTTCGGGCATCGCCGATTTCACGAAGGCCTGGTCGCGATCGTTGTTAAGGCGCATGGCAATGATCGTGCCGCACTGCGACAGCACGCCTTCCGCCAGATCGGAGGGTCTCTGTGTGATCAGACCGAGCGAGACGCCATATTTTCTGCCTTCCTTGGCGATCCGCTCCAGCACGCCACGCACGGCCTGACCGGTCGTCATGTGGTCGCTGGGAACGTAGCGGTGCGCTTCCTCGCAGACGAGCAGCACCGGATGCTGTTCCTCGCCACGCGCCCAGATCGCATAGTCGAAGACCATGCGCGAAAGCATCGCAACCACCACTGAAACGATATCGGACGGCACGCCCGAGACGTCGATGATCGAGATCGGCTTGCCGTCGCCTGGCAGGCGAAACACCTTGGCCAGGAAATCGGCCATGGTGTCGCCGACCAGCATGCCGGAGAACATGAAGGTATAGCGCGGGTCCGATCGCATCTCGTCGATCTTGGTCTTGAGCCGCATATAAGGCGCGGAAGTCCCGGCCTTGTCGAGCTTGCCCATCTCGGTCTGGATGATCTGGGTAAGATCGGTCAGCAGATAGGGAACCGGGCTGTCGACGGTGAGCTTGCCCATACCTTCGGCGAGGCGATTTTTGGCGCGGGCGGCCAACAGACATTTGGCCAGGATGTCGCAGTCGGCCTGGCGCTCGTCCCCGCCGGAGGTGACGAATACCTCGCAATGTTCCTGAAAGTTCATCAGCCAATACGGCATCGCCAGATTGCTGACGTCGAAGATCGATCCGGTTTCCTTGAAGGCTTCCGAATATTCGCCGTGCGGGTCGATCATGACGATGTGCCCGTTGGGGGCCAGTTGGCAGATGCGGTGCAGGATCAGCGCGGTCGAGGTCGATTTACCCGTGCCGGTCGATCCCAGCAGCGCGAAATGCTTGCCGAGCATTGCATCGATGTAGAGAGCGGCACGCACGTCCGAGGTTGGATAGACATTTCCAATTTCGATATGCGCGCGCGCATCGGTCGCGAACATCTGCTTGAGATCCTGGCCGTCGACCGGAAAGATGCGGCTGCCAGGAACCGGATAGCGGGTAATGCCGCGCCGGAAAGCATGCATGCGGCCGTCCGCTTCGTTGACGAGACCTTCGCCGAGAAAATCCACGTCCGCCAGGATAAGATCGCCGTCCGCTTCGGCCAGTCGGAGCGAGCGGACCACTGCGACGAGCCAGCGGCTCTCGATCCGGATCTTTACGTGGCTGCCGATGTTGCCCGCGCTGGCCACGGTGGGATCCGCGCTGCCGGAGAGCATGGAAAGGATTGGGCCGTCGAGCGTGATTCGCGATCCAGCGCCTGAAACGTCGAGCACGCGGCCGATCTCGACTGTCGCATCCGGGGCGGTCGATTCCAGCGACCGGCCGAAACTGTGCATCCCCGTCATGTCGTTCATGAAGTTCCCGCCGTGCCGACCCTCGTTAGGGCGGTTTAGCCGGACGATCGTTAAGAAATCAGCAACGCGTGGCGTTACCGAATGCTAACGTCGGCGTCGGAACAGCAGGCTGGCGCCCCAGCCCGCCAGGAGTGAGATCATCACTGCGCAGAGGCCGTAGAGAAAACCATATCTTTGGGAGGCCATCGTGACGAACCGTTCGAATCCGGACTTGTCGATCTCGACATCGCGGACGGCTACCGCAAGTACGCGGCCATCCTGAATGAGGAAGGTTTCAGCGGTATATTTGCCCACGGGAACGCGCGCTGGGATGGAGATGCGGGCGCGGTAGAGCACGCTGTCGGTGATCTCGACGCCGTGCGCGTCCTCCACGTAAAATCCGCCACGCCGTTTGAGATCTACAAGGCCCGCCTCAAACCGTTTCTGTTCTTCGGCGGCTTCAAGGCTCGATGGGGAAAGCTGAAGATTATCGACGCCAAGTTCGTAAATCGCTGCTGTCCGCTGATCGACCAGTTCGGAGAGAGGACGGGCGGATGCCACCGCATAGAAGGAGGGCATAGAGCGGAAACGCGCGCTGTCGGCATTCATCCATATGCCGGCGATCTTTTGTTTCTCGCGGACCAGGATGGGCTCCGCGGGGCCTCGCAGCACCACCACGATGTCGGCATGCGCATCCGGCACCCGCCCGCCGGGATAGAGGATGGCGCCGAACAGCAGCAGCTCCGCGCCCGTGAAGCTGTAGATGATGTCGATCCGTCGCTGCGAGACGTCCGGCACCAGTTTAGGTTGGACGGCTGCCATGAGGAGTGGCGCGGCCGCGAACAGCAAGGTGCGCCAGAGACGCCCCCCACAAATCATAGCGGCTCGATCGCGAAGATCTCTTCCGGCCTCCAGGTCAACCCCAGGCCCATGCGGAAGGCGACCGTCAGCACGATGAACGCCAGCAGCAAGCGCAGATATTCGGGCCTCACCTTCTGCGCGAACCGGGCGCCGAACTGTGCGCCGGTAGCGCTGCCGATCAGCAGCAGCGTGGCGAGAACGATGTCCACCGAATGAGTGGTGATCGCGTGCATCAGCGTGGTGGCGCCGGTCACGAACAGAATCTGAAAGAGCGAGGTACCAACCACAACCCGAGTCGACATGCCGAGCAGATAAATCATCGCGGGAACAAGGATGAAGCCGCCGCCAACCCCCATCATCGCCGTGAGGGCGCCAGTCGTCAGGCCGAGCGCAAAGGGGGCCAGCGGCGAGATATACAACCCCGAGCCGTAGAAGCGCCACCGACCCGGAAGCGATGCGATCAACGGATGATGTCGCCGCACCTTGGGCGGGATGGTCTCGCCGCGATGCATGGCGACCAGACTGTGAATTGCCTCCCGCCCCATGGTGAGACCGATGCCGCCCAGCATCAGCACATAGAGGATGTTGACAACCGTATCGATCTGACCCGCCGCTTGCAGCGCGCGAAACAGGAAGCCGCCCAGCAACGCTCCCAGCGCCCCGCCCGCCACGAGCACGGCCCCCATCCTCATGTCGACCCCGCCTCGCTGGCTATGCGCCAGCACGCCCGAGACGCTGGCGCCGGTGATCTGCGGCGCGGACGAAGCCACCGCCACAGAGGGAGGAATGCCGTAGAAAATCAGTAACGGCGTCGTAAGGAATCCACCACCGACCCCGAACATGCCTGAAAGCAGGCCTACCAGCCCGCCCAGGCCGATAATCACCAGCATGTTTACGGACATTCCGGCGATGGGCAGGTACAGGTTCATGATCGGCAATCGCTAGCGTGATTTGGACCGTCTGCGAACCGCCAAATCGCTAAAAATCGCTTGCGAGGGTGACGGCCATGCCCGATCCGGGCTTGGCGTCGCCCGCAACCCGTATGCGGTAATCGGCCGAGATGCTGAGCGGCTGCTTCGCTACCTTGAGCGGGAGGCGCGCATGGGGGCCGATATCGAGGCGCGCGACGCCCGGCTGGGCCGCTCCCCAAATTCCAGCGCCCACGCGCGGACCCTTTTCAACCGTTATGGGACGACTGAGACGCAGCGCTCCATCGGCGAACAAATCGCGACGCTTTGCGCCAACCACGCCTGCCTGAGCATAGCCGTCCAGCGTCATGTTGAAAGGGAGGCCCGGTTTCCAGATACCGCCCGCCGCATAAACGGACCACGCGTTGCGCCCTTCGCCGCCAAGCGCAATGCGCCGCTCGGCGGCCACCCAGATCGGCTGGCCTGGAAGAGGATGCCATTCGGCGCCGAGAGCGGCTTCGGCGCCGCGGGCGTCGTCCAGCGGCGTGGAGAGGCGGCCGTAAAAAGCTGTGCGGAGCTGCTCGCCGGGATTAATGCGCCAGCGCAACCGGGCACCGGCCTGACTACCACCTAGTTGTCCAAGTGATGCAAGCGATCGGCTTTCGCTTTCATCGCGCGCATAGACCCATGCGGATCCCGACCAGCGCGAAGCCGAACGGACGGCCCGATCGAGATCGAGGCGCGGAGAGGAGTAGGGCGCAGACGGCGTTAGAATTTCGCCGTGGTTTGTCTGTTGTGCCAGTTCGCTAGCGAAAATCGGTGCGGGCTGTGGATCCGCGTCCGCGGGTGAGCGCGGCAAGGCTATGGAAATCCGTGTTGCCCGAAGGTCTGGTTTGAGGGTTGGCAGCCATGCGAACAGCGTAGCCAAGCGCGTTGGGCCGGTCCTGACATCCGGCATGACGGGCGGCCTGGATGCGTTGGCCGGCGCTTCGATCTGATCGCCGATCAGCCAGACGGCGCGGCCGACGCCCCACAGCGACAGCATGGTGGCGACGAATCGCAAAGGTGCTCCGTGCCGGATCACTCGGCGGGCAATGCCTGAGGAAAGATGTGGCGCGTCTTGTCCCACTCGAGGGCGGCGCCGCGCAACAGCTTCCAATATTGCCAGAGCGCGCGGCGGGCCGCGAGCATCGCGATGATATTGGATGTGACGATGCGAGGAACGGCGCGCAGCCCCTCCCGTGCGCCATAAAATCGGCGCACGGCAAGGAAGCGCATGATGACCCGCCAGAGCAGCAGCGCTCCGTTCACCTGGAGCAGCAGGACGAGCCCCTCGGGCAGAGAGGCCTGTTGATTGGCCAGAAGGAAATGCCCTGCCATCGATACGGCCCAAAGCACGAGCGAAGCGTAGGCCGCCCCCAGCACCAGCGCGGCCAGAACCGCGCGCCGGTCGCGCAGGCGCATCCAGAATTCCGCCCAGTCGCCGTGCCAGCCCAGCCGATCCCAGCCCGCGAGCGCGATGCCCACCATCCACCGCGTCTTCTGCCGTACCGCCGCTTCAAGCGTTTCGGGAAAATGCGCCCGCACCGCAACGGGCAACCCACCGTCAACGACGGGCACGGATACAAAGGCGCCACGGTAGCCGAGCTGGGTCAGGCGCAAGCCGATCTCATAATCTTCGGTCAAACATAGCTCGTCGAAGGGCTTGCCGCCGCCGCGCAAGGCCATCCGCGCCATCGCCTCGCGGCTGATCGCGCAGCCGACGCCGGCCGACGGCACGCCAGCGCCCAGCGCCTCCCGAACCACGAGCTGGCGCCCGTGGGCTTCCGCGAACTCATCGCAATAATGGCCCGCTACCCAGTGGGAGGCAGCGCTCGGCAAGGGCAGGACCGGAAGCTGGACCAGGTCGAAATGCTCGATCATACGGTCAAACAATTTCAGTTCCGCCGAATGGATGACGTCTTCCGCGTCGTGAATGACAATCGCCTTGTGGCGGATGCCATCGGCGGCTTCGTCACGCAGCAGCGCGCGCCAGATCCGATTGAGGCATTCGCCTTTCGTTGTCGGGCCCGATATGTCACCCTCGACCAATCGCACACGGCCATCGGCGCGAGCGACGGTTCGCACCTCGGCGATGGTGCGCGGGTCGTTGGCATATGTGCCGACATAGATGCGGTAGTCAGGATGATCGATGCGGGAGAGAGCGGTGCGCAGCATCCTGCCGATCACCGCATCTTCCGCCCATGCACCGATAAAAATGGCGATACGCCCCGAACGATCGGGCGGGGCGAGATTTTTCATCGAAGCCGGCGCATAGATACGGAAGACGATGTGACGCCGCCAAACCAGTCGAACGATCCAGATGAGGTCGATCAGAAGATCGTCGAGGCCGCCAATTAAAAGTCCAACCGCAGCGAAAAGCAATAGCTCGCGCAGAACTACATCGACCCAACCAATCATTGGACCGCCCCCATTGTTCGGCGCGGGAATAATATAATTATGGTTAATTGCCAAGCAGTAACAAAATCGAAAAAAACGAAGATGATGCGAGGAACAATATTACGAATGCTTTTATCACATGATAACACAAGATATAGTGACTTGAGATCGTTGTGGCGTGCATTGCTTGTGTTGTTCTGCTAGGATGCCGCCATGACTAGGTTGGTCCCCAAAGACATTCGCTCGGCCCTTCGCGATTTCCTTCGTGCCGAGGCGGCGGGCGGAATCATTCTGATGGCTGCCGCGGCACTGGCGTTGATTTTCGCCAATTCGCCGCTCGCCGATTTCTACTTCTCTGTCTTCCACGTCCGGATCGGAAGCTGGGATCTCCACCACTGGATCAACGACGGATTGATGACTGTCTTCTTCCTGCTGGTCGGCTTGGAGATAAAGCGCGAGTTCGTTGACGGGCATTTGCGCTCGTGGTCGGACAGGGCCCTTCCGTTAATCGCGGCGACCGGCGGGATGGCGGTGCCCGCGGCAGTTTTTCTGTTCATGGCGCGAGACGAGCCGGGCCTGACAAGGGGGTGGGCCGTCCCCGCCGCGACGGACATCGCCTTCGCGATCGGTGTGCTGGCGCTGCTTGGCCGCCGCGTTCCCGGGTCGCTCAAGATCTTCCTCACGACGGTGGCGATCGCTGACGATCTCGGCGCAGTGCTGATCATTGCGCTCGCCTACACCGCTAGCATTAGCGGCCCGGCGCTGCTCGCCGCCGCGATCCTCTTCTCCCTGATGTTCGTGCTTAACCGAGCGGGAATCAAGGCGCTATGGCCCTATCTCGCGCTCACGGTGGCGCTGTGGCTGGCGGTGCTGGCATCGGGTGTGCACGCGACCGTGGCGGGCGTGCTCGCGGCGATGACGATCCCCATTACGCCTTCTCCCGCCGCGCCCGATGCCGGGCGATCGCCGTTACACCGGCTTGAGCACGCCCTGGCGCCGTGGGTCGCCTATGGGATCGTGCCGCTGTTTGGTTTCGCCAATGCCGGTGTTTCGTTGAAGGGAGCGGGGACTCACCTATTTCTCGCGACCCTGACGCTCGCGATCGCCGCCGGCCTGTTCGTCGGCAAGCAGGTCGGCGTTTTCGCGGCCGTCTGGCTGGCAGTCAGGCTGAAGTTCGGCGTGCGACCGCGCTATGCGAGTTGGATGCAGCTCTATGGTATCGCGACGCTATGCGGCATAGGTTTCACGATGAGTTTGTTCATCGGAGGTCTGGCCTTTCCCGATCCGGTGTTCCTCGACGAGGTCAAGGTCGGCGTTCTTGGGGGATCGCTGCTCTCGGCGTTTCTGGGCGTGACGGTTCTGCTGCTTGGAGCCAAAAGAAATCCGGCCCGTAAAGACGGGCCGGAGATTTCGAACTGACTTTATTGTTCTGTTTAGCGAACCGCTCCGCGGCGGAACAGGTTCACGATCGCGAGCAGGACCACCGCGCCGAGGAACGAGACCAGGAGCGATCCAAGGCTGAGCGCACCGCTTGTGATGGGAGGTGCGCCGAGCAGGGGACTCAGCAAGAATCCGCCAAGTGCCGCGCCAATAATGCCGACCACGACGTTCAGAAAGATGCCCTGCTGGGCGTCGGTGCGCATCACGATGCTGGCCAGCCAGCCGATGATGCCGCCGACAATAAGCATAAGAATGATACCCATGTCGCCTCCTACTTCCTTCCCCCAGCACTTCTATTGCCAATAAAGGGCGAGACCGGAATTTGTTCCATCACCGTTTCGTCTGCGACCAGCCGCGCTGGGGCACAAAAAAACCGCCGGAACCTTCGCTCCGGCGGTTTATAGATAAAGAATACAGTTGGTTATACGGCGGCTGCGAGGGCTGCCAGCAGGAGCAGCGCCACGATGTTGGTGATCTTGATCATCGGATTCACGGCCGGGCCGGCGGTATCCTTGTAGGGATCGCCGACGGTGTCGCCGGTCACGGCCGCCTTATGTGCGTCCGATCCCTTGCCGCCATGATTGCCGTCCTCGATATATTTTTTGGCATTGTCCCACGCACCGCCACCCGAGGTCATCGAGATGGCCACGAAAAGCCCCGAGACGATCACTCCGAGCAGCAGCGCGCCCAGCGCCGCGAAACCCTGCGCCTGTCCGGCAACCGCCGTGATCAGGAAATAGACCACGATCGGGGCCAGCACCGGAAGCAAGGAGGGGATGATCATCTCCTTGATCGCCGCCTTGGTGACGAGGTCGACCGTGCGGGCGTAATTGGGGCGGCTGGTGCCGTCCATGATGCCCTTGTTGGTCGCGAACTGATCGCGCACATCCTTCACCACGTCGCCCGCCGCACGGCCGACGGCGGTCATGCCCATCGCACCGAACAGATAGGGCAGCAGCGCGCCGAGCAGCAGTCCGACCACCACATAGGGATTGCCCAGCGAGAAATTGACCGCCAGGCCACTGAAATAGTGGTTGAGGTCGGTCGTGTAGGCGCCGAACAGCACCAGCGCCGCGAGACCGGCCGAGCCGATCGCATAGCCCTTGGTGACGGCCTTGGTGGTGTTGCCGACGGCGTCGAGCGCGTCGGTGCGGGTGCGCACGTCATGCTCCATGCCCGCCATCTCGGCGATGCCGCCGGCATTGTCGGTGACGGGACCGTAAGCATCCAATGCCACGACCATGCCGGCCAGCGCCAGCATAGAGGTCGCCGCGAAGGCGATGCCGATCAGGCCCGCGAGCTGATAGGCGACGATGATGCCGACGCAGATCACGATCGTCGGCAGCGCGGTCGATTCAAGGCTCACGGCGAGGCCCTGGATCACGTTGGTGCCGTGTCCGGTCTCGGACGACTTCGCGATGGATTTCACCGGGCGATAGTTGGTGCCGGTGTAATATTCGGTGATCCACACCAGCAGCGCCGTCACGGCGAGGCCGACGAGCATTGACCAGAACAGGTTAATCGCCGGGAAGGCCACGATCGCGCCGGCGACGTTGGTCGAGATTTGCTGGCCCATGTCGCCAAGCGTGTAGCTGGTGGCGAACCAGAGCGCCGGGATCGACAACACCGCCGTCGTCCAGAAGCCCTTGTAAAGTGCGCCCATGATCGACTGGTTCGAACCGAGACGGACGAAATAGGTGCCGATGATCGAGGTGATGATGCAAACGCCGCCGATAATCAGCGGCAGGCTCATCAGCGCGGCGACCCGCTGCGGAATGCCGACGACGAGGAGGGCGGTCAGCACCATGGTGGCGCCGATCGTGACCACATAGGTCTCAAACAGGTCGGCTGCCATGCCGGCGCAATCGCCGACATTGTCGCCGACGTTATCGGCGATCACGGCGGGATTGCGGGGATCGTCCTCGGGAATGCCGGCCTCGACCTTGCCGACGAGGTCGGCGCCGACGTCGGCCGCCTTGGTGAAGATGCCGCCGCCGAGACGCGCGAAGATCGAGATCAGCGAGGCGCCGAAAGCGAGCGCCACCAGCGCGTCGATGATCGTGCGGTCATTTGGATCGCCGGGGACATGCCCGGCCGGACCGGAGAGATACCAGTAGAACACTGAGATCGCGAGCAGGCCGAGGCCCGCCACCAGCATGCCGGTGATCGCGCCCGCGCGGAACGCGACGGTGAGGCCATTCTGGAGGCCCGTGCGCGCCGCTTCGGCGGTGCGGACATTGGCCTTGACCGAGATGTTCATTCCCACGAACCCGGCCGACCCGGAAAGCACCGCGCCGAGCACGAAGCCAGCCGCCGAGATCGGCCCGAGGAAATAACCCACGAGGACGGCGACCACCACCCCGACCATCGCGATCGTGCGATACTGGCGGCCCAGATAGGCTCGCGCGCCTTCCTGGATGGCCCCGGCGATGGATTGCATGGTTTCGTTCCCGGCCGAGGCGGCAAGCACCTGCCGGCTGGTGACCAACCCGTAGAGCACCGCGATCACGCCGCAGGCTATGGCGATTTGTACAATCGGCATTCTTTCTCCTTCTCCACTAGCGGGGCGGGCTTTTGTTTTACGCCTTGCTATTGCCCCGGTTTGGCGCGGTTTATGGGGGAGGGCCGGGCGCGAGGCAAGCCGTCAATTACCGTGCAGATAGCCGAGGCCGGCGGGAAGCGGGACATTTCCGCCCGCATCATGCAGGGAAAGGCCCGATCCGTTCCCAAATTCGCCGACATGGGTTGCGTCTAACGCACGTACCTTGTCAGTTGCCGTTACAGGCGCCGCGAAGATGAGAGCGTAATCATCTCCGGCGGTCGCGGCAGCGATGCGTGCCGCGCGATCATCGCCATGCGCGCACGCTTCCGGGGAGAGTGGCACGGCATCGAGATCGATCCTGACGGATAGCCCGCTTGCTTCAGCGATCCGCGCTGCATCGATCAGCAAGCCGTCCGACACGTCGGCCATCGCGTGGACGAGCGGGGCAAGCGCGCGCCCTTCGCGCAGCTTCGGCATCGGCAGCCGGAAGGCCTTGAGCAGGCGCCGCGATCCATCGATCTCGCCACGGGCGATACGAAGACCAAGCCCCGCATCGCCGATCGTACCCCATACCCAAAGCTGGTCGCCGACACGCGCGCCGCGCCGATCGGGGACGGGGCGGGCGGCTTCGCCGAGCGCCGTGAGCCCCAGCGTGCGTTGCGTGCCCGCGCGAACTGAAATGGTGTCGCCCCCCAGCAGCGGGACTTCGAAATGATCGAGCGCTCGACCGAGCCCGGCGACAAAAGCCTCGTCCCACGCGGCGTCTCCCGCCAGTGTGTAGCCCAATATGGCGCCGATCGGCTTCGCGCCCTTTGCGGCGAGATCCGACAGGTTCACGGCCAACAGCTTCCAGGCGACGTCGCCGGGCGGATCATCGGGCAGGAAATGGACGCCCTCGGCGATCATGTCGTGGGTGATGACCAGCTCCCGGCCGATCGGGGGCGGGATCACCGCCGTGTCGTCAAACAATCCTCTCGCGCCGGGGTGGCGGACGATCCTGCGCAAAGCCGCGATGAAGGCGGCTTCACCCGTCACACCAGCGTGACCGCCGCGAAGCCCGCCACGAGCACGATCAGGAAGGTCGTCGCCACGAGAGTCAGCCGTTTTTCGATGAAGTCCTGGATCGGCTCGCCATAATGGCGGAGTAGGGCCGCGACCGCGAAGAAGCGGATGCCGCGCGTGATCGTCGCGGTGAGCACGAACATGCCGAAGTTGAACTGAGCGAAACCGCTGACGATGGTCACGAGCTTGAACGGGATCGGCGTCAGACCCTTGGCGAGGATCAGCGCGGCGCCCCATTGATCATACCAGTGCTGGAACTCCCCGGCGCCCTTCTGGAGGCCGTAGAGGTTGATCAGCCACTGTCCGATGGTGTCATACAGAAAATAGCCGATCCCATAGCCGACGATGCCGCCCAGGACCGATGTGACCGTGCATACGGTGGCGATCAGCCAGGCCTGATCGCGTCGGGCAAGCACCATCGGGACCAGCATCACATCCGGCGGGATCGGGAAGAAACTGCTCTCCGCGAAGGAGACGGCGCCCATATAGCGTATCGCGTGGCGGTGCCGCGCCAGCCGCATTACCCAATCGTACAACCCCCGGAACATGCGCTACATCCTCACAGCCCTGGCTACCGCGTCGAGCAGCCCGTTGACGAAGCCCTTCTCGCGCTTGTCGTAGAAGGCGTCGGCCACGTCGACATATTCGCTTATAACGGTCGCGGTGGGGACGTCGATGCGGGCGATCAGTTCATATGTCCCGCAGCGGAGCACCTGCCGCATCGGCCGGTCGAGCCTATCCAGGTTCCAGCCTTCGGCGAGGCGCGTGGTGATCGCGGCATCGATCTCGGCGCGGCGGGCATCGACACCCTTCACCAGATCGTCGAAAAAGCTCACCTCCGCATCGGCGTAGCGGACATCCTCGATTTCCTGGCCGAGCCGGTGCTGGTGAAACTCATCGAGCAGTCTGGGGAGCGGCGTGCCCTCCATCTCCTGCTGATAGAGTGCCTGCACCGCCGCGAGCCGGGCGGTCGAGCGGGAACGGGCGCGTTCGTTGACCTTTACCATCGGGTGCCTTCGTACCCCGGCGAAGGCCGGGGTCCAGTTGGGAAAACTAAGAGATGCGGTGCCTGACCCGATAGGTTCACAAACTGGGCCCCGGCCTTCGCCGGGGTACTGGAATCGGGGAGGGGCGAGTTCACAGCCGCACCGCCACCGAGCGCGCGTGCGCCGGCAGGCCTTCGGCCTCGGCAAGCGCCACGGCCGCTGGACCGATCTTCGCCAGAGAGTCAGGATCGCAAGCAAGAAAGCTCGTCCGTTTCATGAAATCCAGCACTGACAATCCCGAGGAAAAGCGCGCGCGGCGGCCGGTGGGGAGGACATGGTTCGGCCCGCCGACATAATCGCCGACCGCTTCAGGCGTGTGACGGCCGAGGAACACCGAACCGGCGTGGCGCACCCGCGCGAACAGGGCATCGGGATCATCAACCGCAAGCTCGAGATGCTCGGGGGCGAGCCGATCGACCAGCGGCATCGCGTCGCCAAGGCGGGGGACCAAAATGATCGCGCCATTGTCGGCCCAGCTTGTTCGTGCGGTCGCTTGGGTCTGGAGACGGCCGAGCTGGGTTTCAACCGCCTGCGCCACGCGATCGGCGAAGGAGCCGTCATCGGTGAACAGGATCGACTGGCTGGTCGGGTCATGTTCGGCCTGGCTCAGCAGGTCGGCGGCGATCCAGTCGGGATCGTTGGCACCATCCGCCACCACGACAATCTCGGAGGGACCGGCAACCATGTCGATGCCCACCACGCCGTAGAGCTGGCGCTTGGCCTCCGCGACCCAGGCGTTGCCGGGGCCGACGATGACGTCGACCGGGGCGATGCGATCCGTGCCGAACGCAAGCGCGGCGATCGCCTGCGCGCCGCCGATCCGCCAGATTTCATCGATCCCCGCCAGTTCGGCAGCGGCTAGAACCAGCGGATTGATGATTCCGTCCGGCGTGGGCGTGACCATCACGAGCCGCTCGACGCCCGCGACCTTCGCCGGGATGGCGTTCATCAAGACCGAGGATGGGTAGGAGGCGCGGCCGCCCGGAACATAAAGGCCCGCCGCCTCGACTGCCCGCCAGCGGGCGCCCATGCGGACGCCGGCCGCATCGATGGTCTCGCTGTCGGTGGGGCGCTGGGCAGCGTGGTAGGCGTGGATGCGCTCGGCCGCGAGTTCGAGCGCGTTGCGCAGGCCAGGTTCGAGGCCGGCGAGCGCGGCGGCGCGCTCGTCCCCGCCGATTTGCCAGCCGGACGTGTCGAGATCGTGCCGATCGAAGCGGCTCGTATAATCCGCGACGGCGGCGTCGCCTTCGGCCTTTACGCGGGCGACGATCTCGCGCACGGCGGCGGAGACGTCTTCGTCGGCCTCGCGACGGGCGTTGACCAGCGCGTCGAAGGTTTCGGCGAAGTCGGGCTGGCTGGCGTCGAGCCTAAGCGGCATCGGCGGTGCCCACGGCAGCGGCAGCCCTGAAGGCCTCGACCAGCGGCGCGATCACCGCCGCGCGCGTCTTGAAGGCGGCGCGGTTGACGACCAGCCGGGCGGAGACCTGCGTGATGATCTCGACCTCCGCCAGGCCATTGTCCTTGAGGGTGCGGCCCGAAGAGACGAGGTCGACGATGCGGTCGGCCAACCCCAGTAGCGGGGCGATTTCCATCGCGCCGTTGAGCTTGACGCACTCGGCCTGCACGCCGCGGGCCTCGAAATGTTTGCGGGTGAGGTTGGGATATTTGGTCGCTACGCGGACATGGCTCCACTCGCGCGGATCGTCGCCCGCCGCCATCGCTACGGGCTCGGCGACCGAGAGACGGCAATGGCCGATGTTGAGATCGACGGGCGCGTAAAGCTCGGAATAGTCGAATTCGAGCAGCACGTCCGAGCCGACGATGCCGATCTGCGCGGCGCCATGGGCGACGAAGGTGGCGACATCGAAGGCTCGGACGCGGATGATGCTGATGTCGTCGCGGTTGGTGGCGAAGCGGAGCGCACGGCTATTCTCGTCGGAGAAGGCCGTTTCCGGCACGATTCCGGCGCGCGCGAGCAGGGGCAGCGCCTCCTCGAGGATGCGCCCCTTGGGAATTGCGATGATCACCGGCTCAGCCATGGTGCGCGGGCTTTACCGGGGCGGGGGCATAACGGCAACCTTGCGAGGTCGCCGATGGGGGTACGGAAATCGGAAAATATCAAGTGGTTGAAAATGTGTCATTTTCCTAACTTCACAATCATCGCGCATGTAAGCCATTGGAGACGATATAAAATGGCGGTTTTCTGCGTTTTTTTGTGAGGTGAGGTTGGCATAACTACAGGGTTGTAGGAAAGGTGGTTTGTATTGGCCGTCATTCCCGCGAAGGCGGGAATCCATAAACTCCGAACCTTTGAGAATATGGATTCCCGCCTTCGCGGGAATGACGACGGTTTTGTGAGCTTTGGCTCAGTCGCCGTCCAGCTCGGGATAGTGGCGGAAGATGCCGTTGCCCCAATCCTGACGACGATTGCTCGACAGATAGCGATTGAGCGGTTCAATCGCCTTCACTTCCTCGCGCAGCCGCATGAGATCCGGGCATTCGGCCATCACGGTCGCCATGCGGCGGGGGAAAGCGAAATCCAGCCCTTCGATCAGATGGAAGAGCGAGAGGTCGGCATAGCTCCAGCCCTCGCCTGCCACCCATGGCTTTCCCGCCAGGATGCGGTCGAAATAATGGAGGAATTTGGGGACGCGATTCTCCCGGAAATCCCTGGCGCGCCGCGCCGCTTCGGGCTTCTGATCCTCGTAATATAGCCCGCTTGCGACCGGATGATGCACGTCATGCACCTCGGCGACCATGTCGGCGATGGTGAGCTGAATTTGATGGACCCACAGCTTACCGCCCGTATCGGACGGGGCGAGATCGTGCCGTTCGCCAAGGAGCAGCAGGATGTTGGCGGTCTGGCTGATAACGAGATCGCCTGCGACGAGATAGGGTGGCGCGAAGGGCGGATGATCGCGCTCGCGGCCCATGTCCCTGACGAGAAGCTCCTCGCCCTCGTCGCTTTCGAGCGCGCGGTCGCGATAGGGGATCTGTTTCGCCTCGAGTGCGAGCCTGACGAATTCGCCGCGCCCCGGAATGCCGGGCCAGTACCAGAGATCATAGGACATGCGGCACCAATCATCCTGCGCGCGGCATGTTCCATCCGTTCGGGCACGAACACAAAGAGCTTCACCTTCCGGCTTACCGATATATATGACTGTATATATCGAGTCGCGGTGCCATCGCACCCGTGGTCAAGACAAGGGGATTTCATGCGTTTTCGGCCCATGCTGGCTGCTTCGGCGGCCCTGTTCGTTATTGCGCCTGCCGCGGCTGAAACGGTGGAACTGGCCGAGGCATCGGCATCGGGCCAGATCATCGTGACAGCACGCCGCCGCGCCGAGGATGCGCAGCAGGTGCCGGCGGCGCTGACCGTCGTTGGCGGCGAGGCGCTGACGCGGACTTATACCGTCAATACCAACCAGTTGAGCCAGCTCGTGCCGACGCTCAATTACTCGTCCGCCAACCCGCGCAATACGGCCTTCACCATTCGCGGGCTGGGATCGAGCGTGGTGGCAGTCAGCCAGGCCAATGACGGGCTGGAGCCGGGTGTCGGCTTCTATGTCGATCAGGTCTATCATGCGCGGCCGGCGACGGCGGCGTTCGACTTCATGGATATCGAGCAGGTGGAGGTGTTGCGCGGGCCGCAGGGCACGCTGTTCGGCAAGAACACGACCGCGGGCGCGATCAACATCACGACCAAGAAGCCGAGCTTCGATTTCGGGGCGGAAGCCGAAGCGTCCTATGGCAGCCGCGATTTCATCCAGGCGAAGGCGGCGATCACGGGGCCGTTGGTCCGCGATCTGCTGGCGTTCCGCTTGTCCGGATCGATCACGCGGCAGGACGGCTATATCGACAATATCGCGCGCGGCGAAAAGCAGAACAACGTCCATAATGATGCGGTGCGCGGGCAGTTGCTGTTCACGCCCGCACCCAATGTCTCGTTGCGGCTGATCGGCGACTGGACGAATTTCAGGAATAATTGCTGCGCCCAGGTGTTCGTGCGGGTGGCGCCGACGTTGAAGCCTGCCGCCCAGCAATATCCGTCGCTCGCCGCGAATGCGCCGGGCGGGCCTTATGCGCCGCCCAGCACCAATCCGTTCGATCGCGTGACCAGCAACGATGCGCCGTTGGGCGTGGATACGCAGGAGGGCGGAGCTTCGGCGATCGCGGATTGGACGCTTGGCGGAGCGACGATCACGTCGGTAAGCGCGTGGCGGTTCTGGAAGTGGGATGCGGCCAATGACCGCGATTATACCGGCCTCCACATCCAGACGACCCAGCATATCCCGTCGCGGCAGGATCAATATTCGCAAGAGTTGCGTATCGCATCCAACGCGCCCGGATCGATCGAGTATGTGGCCGGCCTCTATTACTTCAAGCAGAAGATCGTCGGGCGGCCGATCAGCATTTACGGGCCGCTCGCAACATACTGGCTATTGCCGACCGGGCGGCCGGCCAATCTGCTCGACGGCTACCAGACTGACGGGCGCACCGATTTCCGCACCGACAGTTACGGTGTGTTCGGCGAGGTGACCTGGCATCCGGTGGAGCGGCTCGCGATCACGGGCGGCATCCGCTACACTTATGAGGAGAAGGACGGCCTCTATGACGTCCGCGCGTTCGGCGGGCTGACGACGGGGCTGACCGCGTCACTGATCAGCGACAAGAATTCGATCCTGCGTTCGCAATCCTATACCGCGCATTTGAGCGACGGCAGCGCCTCGGGGCGCGTGAACGTCGCCTATGACCTGACCGACGACATCATGGCCTATGCAAGCTATGCCAAGGGGCAGAAATCGGGCGGGATCAACATGTCGGGCCTGCCGGTCTATCCGGCGGGCGTAGCGGGCCATGCCTCGGGCGATCCGATCCTCAGCACCGTCACGGTGCGGCCTGAGAAGAACACGACCTGGGAAGGCGGGTTCAAGACGAGCTGGTTCGATCGGGCGCTGACCTTCAACATCAACGCCTATTATGTGAAGGTCACGGACTTCCAGGCCAATGTCGTCGACAATGCGGCGGTGATCGCGCTGCGCTCCTATCTCGCCAACATCCCCAAGGTGACGGTGAAGGGCGTCGAGTTCGACGCGGCGGCGCGGATCGGTTCGCATCTGACGCTGCGCGCGGCGGGCGCCTATTCGAACGGTAAATACGCGGACTATCCGAACGGACCCTGCCCGATCGAGCGGACGGGGATCGGGACGGCGAGCTGCAACCTCACGGGGAACGGCCTGCCGGGCCTGCCCAAATGGTCGGGCAGCTTCGGTGGCGAATATGCGGTGCCGGTACCGATGGCCTCGACGAAGGGCGAGCTTTTCCTGCGCAGCGACGTCAGCGCGAAGACGAAGATCTTCGGCGACGCGACGGGATCGGCCTACACGATCATCAAGGGTTATGCGCTCGTCAACGGCAGCATCGGATACCGCACGCCGAACTGGGAGGTGGCCGTGTTCGCGCGAAATCTGTTCGACAAGGATTATATGCAGAACCTGACCGTGCAGGCGGGGAATAGCGGACTGATCGTCGGCACGCCGAGCGATCCGCGCACAATCGGGGTGACGCTGCGCGCACGGTACTGAGGCGTTCTCAGCCGAATGAAAGCTGTTCCCCGGCGAAGGCCGGGGTCCAGTTGGAATGCGATGGAATGTCGCGCATTAGGTGAGGTTTCGCACCTGGAACCCGGCCTTCGCCGGGGTACTCCGTGCTTCAAATTATCTAGGTGCGATCAACTTCGCCCGGCGCCTTCGCCTTGATCGCGAGCGCATGGACGCGCTCGACGAGGAGATCGGCCAGCGCGTGGTTGACGGCGCGCTGGCGGGCGACGCGGGTCTGGCCGGCGAAGGCCGCGCTTTCGATCTCGACGGTGAAGTGGGATTCGCCGCGCGCGTCGTGGCCGGCGTGGCCGCGATGCTTCTCGCTGTCGTCGATCACGGCGAGGCGGGTGGGGGCGAAGGCCTCGGCGAGGCGGCGGGTGATCTCTGCGGCAACGGGGCCGACGGTCTGCACGTTCATCGGCCCCGGATACGCGGATCAGCCGTGGACGTCGAGGATCGGTTCGAACCCGCCATAGATCATGCGCTTGCCGTCGAAGGGCTGCTGCTGGCCGTCGGGCTTCATGCGGTCGTCCTCCATCATTTTCTTCCAGCCTTCGTCGCGAACCTGTTTGGACGGCCATTCCACCCATGAAAAGAGGACGTTTTCGTCGTCTGTCGCCTTCACCGCCATCCTGTAATCGGTGACCTTGCCGTCGGGAACGTCATCACCCCATGCCTCGACGACGCGGGTCGCCCCATATTCCTTGAAGAGCGGGGCGACCTTGACGGCGACGTCGCGATAGGCCTCGCGATTCTCCTTGGGGCAGGGCACGAGATAGCCGTCAGTATAGCCCATTTTGCCCTCGCCATGATCATCCAGGATCGGCTCGAAGCCGCCGAAAATCATGCGTTTGCCGTCAAAGGGCATCGACGCGCCCATTGCCTCCATGCGCGGATCGGACATCATTTTTTCGTGAGCGGCGTCGCGGGCGGCCTTGTCGGGATATTCGAGCCAGGAGAAGACGACGACCTCGTCCGGCTCGGCCTTCACCGCGCCCTTGAAGTCAGTGATCTTGCCGTCGGGCACGTCGTCGCCCCAGGCCTCGACGAAGCGCGTCGCGCCGAATTCCCGGAACAGTGGCGCGGCCTCGGCGGCGTGCTTGCGATAGGCTTCCTTGTTGGCCGCCGGGACGGCGGCGACAAATCCTTCGACATAGGACATGGCATTCACTCCTTTTCTATATCCGCATCCCAGCGAAAGCTGGGATCCAGGCTGTGCGTCGGAACTGGACCCCAGCTTTCGCTGGGGTACGATGACCTAACCCACCTCGGCCGGCTCGCCAGCGGCGGCGCGTTCGATCGTCGCGATGTCGATCTTGCGCATCGTCATCATCGCCTCGAATGCGCGCCGTGCGCGGGCGGGATCGGGGTCGGTGTTCAGTTCCAGCAGGCGGCGCGGCGTGATCTGCCAACTGAAGCCCCATTTGTCCTTGCACCAGCCGCATTCCGATTCCTGACCGCCATTGCCGACGATCGCGTTCCACAGCCGGTCGGTCTCCGCCTGATCCTCGGTCACGATCATGAAGGAGACGCTCTCGTTCGGCTTGAACTGGGGTCCGCCATTGAGCGCGGCATATTGTTGGCCGGCGAGGGTGAACTCGATGAGGATCGTATAACCCTCCGGGCCGGATGGATTGTCCGCGGGCGCCTTCATGACGCGATCGATCCGGCTGTCCGGCAGCAGCGAGACGTAGAAGTTCGCGGCCTCCTCGCCGGTCGTGTCGAACCACAGGACGGGGGTGATCTTGCTCATGGCCTCTCTCCTTGCGTGAACCAGGCGGGGGGCTCGACGCCCTCGAACACCGCCATGTGATCGGCCAGCGCCTTCCTGAACGCGGGCCGCGCCTCACCTCGCGCCACATAGGCGGCGAGAGTCGCGTGATCGGTCAGAAGCGCATTATCGCGGAGCTGACGGAGAACTGAAACCATGATCAGATCGCCGGCACTGAATCGGTCGCCGACCAACCACGGCTTGTCGCCGAGGGCCTTCGCGACCTCGCCGAGCCGTTCGCGCAGGCGCTCGGTTGCCCTGGGACGGAAGAGATCCGCGTAAGGCTCGCCCTTGTCGAAGAGATTGACCAGTTGCAGATCGAAGATCATCGGCTCGACCGAATTCAGCGCCGCGAACATCCAGCCGACAGCGGAGGCCTCCCCCGCGGGATCGGCAGGGAGCAGGCCGGGTTGCTGGCGGGCGATGTGGAGCACGATCGCGCCGGATTCGAAGATTTTGATCTCGCCGTCCGAATAGGTCGGAATTTGGCCGAACGGCTGCAGCGCGCGGTGCGCCTCGGTCCTGGTTTCGCCCAGTCTGACGATGCGGACATCATAATCGATGCCCACCTCCTCGAACGCCCAGCGACAGCGCATGTCGCGGACGAGCCCCTGGGCGAAGGGCGGTACCCAGTGAAGGGCCGTTATTTCCGGTTTGCCGGCCATGATGGTCTCCTATTCGGGCAGGTTCAGGCGGCGGCTTCGGCGGGCTGGTTCATCGCCGCCATCGCCGCTTCGACATCCATCCAGACCGCCTCGAGGATATGGCCGTCGAGATCCTCGAACGCCCGACCGTACATGAAGCCATGATCATCCGCTGGGCGGGACTCCGTGCCGCCGGCGGCCAGCGCCGCCTCGGTGATGTGATCCACGTCGGCGCGGCTCTCGCGGGACAAGGCGAGCATGACCTCGCTCGTCGCGCGGGCATCGGCGATCCGCTTGCTCGTGAAGTTCGCATAATGGGCGTGATCGAGCAGCATGAAGGTGATGGTGTCGGACCAGACGAGCATCGACGCCTCGGGTCCCTTGCAGAAACTGATGTCGTGGGTGCAGCCGATCGCCTCGTAGAAGGCGGTTGCCTTGGCGACGTCGGCGACCGGAAGATTCACGAAAATCATCTTTGCCACAGCAGGTCTCCTCTTCGGCCGCGAATCGGCCACTTGAAGACGATGCGCCTCTTGGTTATATTTTACAACTATGGAGTTAGAAAAAGTAACTAAGATACGCGACAGGGAGAAGAGGCAGTACGACGACGCGTGCGGCGCGGCGTTGGGGTTGCAGCTTCTGGGCGATCGCTGGGCGCTGCTGATCGTGCGCGAGCTGATGTACGGGCCGAAGCGTTTCGGCGAATTGCGTGCGGGCATGCAGGGGATCAGCGCCAATGTCCTGACGCAGCGGCTGGCCGAGCTGGAGGAGCGCCGCATCCTTCAACGCCGTCAGTTGCCCCCGCCCGCGTCGACGCAGGTCTATGAGCTGACCGAGTGGGGCTATGAGGCCGAGCCGATCATCCAGCATCTCGGCAAATGGGCGACGCGATCGCCAGAGCACGACCCGAGCCTGCCGCTCAGCAGCGCCTCGATGATCATGTCGATGAAGACGATGATTGACCGGCGCCGATCCGAGAAACTGGTCGCGCGGATCGGCTTCCGCTTCGGGCATGAAAGCTTCAGCGGCCGGCTCGCTTACGGATCGTTCCAGGCGTGGCGGGGGGATGTCGAGAATGTCGACGCCACCTTCATCACCGATCCTCGTACCCTGGCGGCCGCGATCTATGGCGGCATATCCTTGGCGGAGCTGGAAGCAGCGGGCAGCCTTCGCATCGAAGGCGATCGGGTGGTGGCGGAACGGTTCGTCACGCTCTTCCCGCTGCCGGCGAAGTTCGCGTGAAACATCTCCGCGTTCTCTGCGCCTCGGCGTGAACAATATTCGCGCGGAGGCGCAGGGAACGCAGAGAGGTTGTGGGCGAACGGGCGAAAGCGCCTATCGGATACGGGCTGATCTTCCCTATATTGCGCGCGTGACCCAGCCGGAATCGAAGAAAACCCGCCGCGCGGAGCGGCTGCACGGCCGCATCGTGGGACGGCCGCGTGACTGCAGCCATCCCGGCTGCGAAGAGGCGGGTGAGTTCCGCGCCCCCGCGCCCCAGGGCGCGCGCTCCAATTTCAACGGGCCGGGGGACTGGCAGTGGCTGTGCCTCGATCATGTCCGGGCATTCAACAGCGGCTATAATTTCTTCGAAGGCATGAGCACAGACGAGATCGAGGCGGCACAACGGCCCTATGCCGGGTGGGAACGGGAGACCCGCGCCTTTTCCGCCGCGCCGCATCTGGGACCGCGCTGGGGCGACTTCAGCGATCCGCTTGAAGCGATCGGTGCCCATTTCGGTAAGGACCGGATGCCGCGCGAGGACGGCAAGCCGCTGTCCGAGCATGACCGCAAGCTGCTGAAGGTGATGGGGCTCGACAAGAATGCGGATCGCAGGGCGCTGCGCCAGCGTTATACCGAGCTTGTCAGGAGCTATCATCCCGACCGGAACGGCGGGGACCGCAGCCATGAAAAGGCGTTGCAGGAGGTGATCGACGCCTATACCCAGCTCAAATCCCGCCCCGCCTTCGCCTGAACATGGTCGCCGCAACTGCGAACTGTTCTCGACTTCGATCGAAGCGAAGGCGTAGGGGTTTCTGGAAATTGCCGACTCAGTGAAAGCGTGAACGATGACCGACCTGCCCAACATCCAGCCCGACAGCCGCGCGGCGACCGTGCTCGAGGCGCCGGATCGCAAGATCAAGGTGCGCGACGCGTTCGGGATCGATTCGGACATGGAGGTGCCAGCCTTCTCCGAGGCGGACGAGCGGGTGCCCGATCTGGATCCGGCCTATGTGTTCGACCCCGACACGACGCTGGCCATCTGCGCGGGCTTCGCTTTCAACCGGCGCGTGATGGTGCAGGGGTATCACGGCACCGGCAAGTCGACCCATATCGAGCAGGTGGCGGCGCGGCTCAATTGGCCGTGCATCCGTATCAACCTCGATGCGCATATCAGCCGGATCGACCTGGTCGGCCGCGACGCGATCGTGCTGCGCGACGGGCAGCAGGTGACCGAGTTCCGCGAGGGGCTGCTGCCCTGGGCGCTGCAGACGCCGACCGCGCTCGTCTTCGACGAATATGATGCCGGGCGTCCCGACGTGATGTTCGTGATCCAGCGTGTCCTGGAAACCGAGGGCAAGCTGACCCTGCTCGACCAGAACCGGGTGATCCGGCCGAACCCGTGGTTCCGGCTGTTCGCGACGTCGAACACGGTCGGTCTCGGGGATACGACCGGGCTCTATCATGGCACCCAGCAGATCAACCAGGGACAGATGGACCGCTGGAACCTGGTCGTCACGCTCAATTATCTGCCCGCCGCGACCGAGGCGCAGATCGTGCTCGCCAAGTCGGGCGAATATGACAATCCCGACGGCAAGAAGACCGTGGAGGACATGGTCAAGGTCGCCGATCTCACCCGGCAGGGGTTCATCGCCGGCGACATCTCGACCGTGATGAGCCCGCGCACCGTGATCTCGTGGGCGCAGAACACCCTGATCTTCAAGGATGTCGGTTTCGCTTTCCGCCTGAGCTTCCTCAACAAGTGCGACGAGGCGGAGCGTGCGCTGGTGGCCGAATATTATCAGCGCGTGTTCGGGAAGGATCTGCCGGAAAGCGTGGTGGGCAAGGTCAAGTGAGAGCCGATCTGGCGGACTTCAATCGCGTGCTTCCGCTCGAGGGCGGATTCAACCTGCGCGACCTCGGGGGGTATCAGACGCGGGACGGCGGCCGCGTGAAGCGTGGCACACTCTATCGCTCGGGCACGATGTCGATGCTGACCGAGGCCGATGAGCGGCATCTTGTCGCGCTTGGCATCGCTACCGTGTGCGACCTGCGCCGCCCCGGCGAACGCGCGATGCAGCCGACGCGTTGGTGCGAGCCGGCCGGCGTGCATTACTGGTCGCGCGATTACAGCGAGACGAGTGGTGTGCTCGGCGAGGTGATCAAGAATGACGCCGCCACGCCCGCGGCGATGCGCGAGGCTATGATCAAGGTCTATAGCGCTATCCCCGTCGACCATGCGCCATCCTACAGGGTGATGTTCGAGCGGTTGCTGGGTGGACATGTTCCGCTGCTGTTCAATTGCGCGGCGGGCAAGGATCGTACCGGGGTCGGCGCGGCCCTGATCCTTCACGTCCTGAACGTGCCTCACGAGACGATCGTCGAGGATTATCTGCTGACAAACGTCCACGCCGATTTCTCGCGCTTTCTCGACGGGCGGCAATCGGCGGTCATTCGAACCGCCCTTCGCGCGCCGGACGTGATCGCGCCGATGTTCGCCGCGGACGCGGGCTATCTCGCGGCCATGTTCAATACGCTGGAGCAGGATTTCGGCGGCACGGATGCATATTTGGCGGACGTGCTTGGAGTGGATTCGGTGAAACAGGCAAGATTGCGGGCTTTGCTGGTCGAATAATGGCTGAACAGACGCCCCTGGAAGCCTTTCGCCTCGTGCTCGGCGGCGCGGCGCGGGCGGTGGCGCGCGAGCCGGAGGTCGAGCTTGGCTTTTCGGCCGATGCGCCGTCCTTGCTCGGCAAGTCGCTCAAGGTGCCGATGCCGTCGCGGTCGTTGCCGGCCGAGCAAGTCGCGGAGGCGCGTGGTTTCGCGGACGGCTATGCGCTGAAGCTGCGGCACCATAATGCCGCGTCCCATTCACGCGCGGCCCCGCAGGACGCCGTGGCGCGTGCCGTGTTCGATGCCGTGGAGCAGGCGCGGGTGGAGGCCATCGGCGGGCGCGGCATGGCTGGAGTGCGCGACAATCTGTCGAGCGCGCTGGAAATGCGGCTGCGTTCCGATCCTCTGACGCGCGCGCGCAACCGCGAAGAGGTGCCGCTTTCGACGGCGCTGGCGCTGCTCGCGCGCGAACGGTTGACGGGACAGGCGCCGCCCGAACTCGCCGAGCGTGGTCTCGCCATGGTGCGCGACTGGATCGAGGAAAAGGCCGGCAAGGATCTCGACGGCCTAGCGCTTGCGATCGACGATCAGGCAGCGTTCGCGCGGCTCGCCACGCGGCTGCTCGAGGATCTGGAACTGATCGACGGCGAAATCGATGCCACCGACGAACAGGACGGGGGCGAGCAAGGCGAAGGCGAGGGCCAGGAGCAGGGCGAAAGCGAAGACGACGGCGACGACGAGCAGGGCGGCGCCACGGACAGCCAGGTCGAAGTGCGCAGCGACAGCGATAGTGAAACGTCCGAGGACGGCGAGAGCCGGTTGACCGACGAAGATTCGCTGACCGACAGCGACGCCGAGTTCGGAGATGACGGCGATGAAGGCATGATGCCCGTTCGCCCCAATCGCCCGCTTTCCGATCTGCCGCCGCAATTTGATTATCGCGCCTATACCAGCCAGTTCGACGAAGTGATCGCCGCGAACGAACTGTGCGAGGAAGAAGAGCTGACGCGGCTGCGCGCCTACCTCGACCAGCAGCTCACACACCTGCAAGGCGCCGTGACAAAGCTCGCCAACCGGCTGCAGCGGCGGCTGATGGCGCAGCAGAGCAGAAGCTGGGATTTCGATCAGGAGGAAGGGCTGCTCGACGCCGCGCGGCTGGCGCGGGTGGTGGTCAATCCTGCCCACAGCCTCAGCTACAAGATCGAGCGCGATACCGATTTCCGCGACACCGTCGTCACCCTGCTGATCGACAATTCGGGATCGATGCGCGGGAGGCCGATCTCGATCGCCGCCATTTCAGCGGACATCATGGCGCGCACGCTGGAGCGGTGTGGCGTGCGGGTCGAAATACTTGGCTTCACGACACGGGCCTGGAAAGGCGGGCAATCGCGCGAGCATTGGCTGGCGGCCGGCCGGCCGGCGCAGCCGGGGCGGCTCAACGACCTCAGGCACATCATCTACAAGCGCGCCGACGAACCGTGGCGGCACGCGCGCAAATCGCTCGGCCTTATGATGCGCGAGGGGTTGCTCAAGGAGAATATTGACGGCGAAGCGCTGCTCTGGGCGCATAACCGGCTGATTGCGCGAACCGAGGAACGCAAGATCCTGATGGTGATTTCGGATGGCGCGCCGGTCGACGATTCAACGCTATCAGTCAATTCGGGAACCTATCTGGAACGACATCTGCGGCAGGTGATCGGCTGGATCGAGACCCGTTCGCCGGTCGAGCTGGTCGCGATCGGGATCGGGCACGACGTGACGCGCTATTATCAGCGCGCCGTGACGATCATGGATGCGGAACAACTCGGCGGCACGATGGTCGAGCAACTCGCGGGCCTGTTCGATACGCCGTAGCCAGCCTGGGCAGCGGATCGAGGTTGATTTACTGCCTTCGAGCCATGGTGATGCGCCGAAGCTTGCCATGGGCCAGCTCGGCCGTCTTAGCCCTGCGAGGGAAGTTTGATCTTGTAAAGATCGAGCGCCGTCCGGCGAAATAGCGCATCCCGTTCAGCCGGAGAATAACCCGCGCTCATACGCTTAAAGGCGTTCCATAGCGTACGATAGGTGCAGACCTCCTTGTCTACGGGGAAGTTGCTCTCGAAAAGACAGCGGTTCGCCCCGAACAAATCGATGACCGTGGACGCAAAAGGCCCCCATGCCGCTGCCAGATCTTGCGAAGAGGGCGGTTTGGGAAGCTCATGGAAGTCGAAACCCATCCAGCGCATTCCCATGCCTCCAATCTTTATGTAGACATTCGGACAGGCACTCAGCACGCGCATTCCGTTCTCCCAAATTCGGATCACTTCCTCGCGGCGGCCGCGATAGCTCTTCAATAAGAGGACGCCGCCCACATGATTTACGACGATTTTCGTTCCGGGCGCGGTATTCGCGACTTCGGCGAGCTTCTCGAGCTGGTGGAAATAGACCCAGAGATCGCAGACAAGATCGCGCTCACCCAGGCGCCGAACAGACTGGCGGAGACCGGGCAGGTCCAGGATGTTTTTGGGCAGGTCGAAGCGGGCATCCCGCAACTCGGGATCCGGATCCACTTCGACCATATCCCGAATGCCGCACAGCCGGCCATGGGAGGCTTCGATATGGGCGTCCAAAACCCGATCGAGCTGCTCCGGAGCGCGCAGGTTCGCGTAGGCGACAATTCCCGCCGCGACGACTCCGTCCGCCGCTCCAGTATGTTCGTATATGAACTCAGTCTCGCCGACCGGCCGCAACTCTTCTGGTCCGCTCGTCCGATACTTGGTGGAGCACTCCATATGGATTGATGCTATAATATTGTGACCGGAACGAATATCGGCCTCGTAATCCGGTAGCCAATAAGCGAAGTCGCCGATTTTCCAGAAATGATGATGCGGATCTATGATGGGAAGTTCTGGTTCGAGAACGTCTTCATGATGCTTTGCGAGCCATGCCGGATTCGGCGTCGGCAGATCCCATTCGTCTTCGTTCGCCGCCTCTGCAGCTTCCATAGCCAATCCTCTCCTCACCGATATCCACCCCAGTCTTTTCTGTCATTCCGGTTTATGAAAACTCACCATGCCCTTATCGCCATGAAAACTGCTCTCGAACATGCATCGCGCCGGAAAAAATGCCGAATGCGGACACCGAGATAGGGATGTCCGATGGGGCTTGAGCATTTGGTCGAATTGTCAGCCGCCATATCGCATCGCTAGCCCGCCTAACTTGATGCAGACGTTGGAGTGCGTCGGCCTCTGTCTCCATCGTAATCTGACATGGTCATGAGGGGAGCCGCTATTGCAAATATTTCAAAGTAGCTTTGCGAAACGGAGGGTGAGGAGTGGCCTTGCGCAATCTCCGCGGTGGGCATTCGGCAAGAGCGACCGACGCCGGCCCTCAGCGCTTTTCTTTACCGCCACGGCGCGTCGCCGCAGCGCCTGGCCTATGTTATTTGACAGCCCCCCGGACATGGTCCGGGGGGCTGTCTGCGCCGACGGGCGCCTCTGTGTGGAACCGGGCCTGAAGCATCCTCTAACAGTGGCCGGACAGGTTTAGCAGTCGCGGTCGATCGCGCGGCCGGCGAGCGCGCCGACACCGGCACCGATGATGGCGCCGGTCGTGCCGTCGCCCCGATCGTAGCGGCCGTTGCCGATCTCGTTGCCGAGCAGACCGCCGGCGATCGCGCCGATGATCGTTCCGCCCGTACCCTTGTCACGGCAGTAACCGCGGCCGTAGTAACCCCGCCCGCCATAGTAGCGACGGTCATAGCCACGCCCATAATAACGGTCACCGCGATAGTAGCCGCGGTTGCCATAGTAGCCGCGATCATGATGACCATAATAACGGCCATCGTCATCCCAGTGGCGTGCCTCGGCGGCGGTCGATCCGAAGGTCGCCACAGTCAGTGCGGCAGCCGCGGCGAGTGTCATTGACTTGGCGAACATCTCCAATCTCCTCATTCACCCCTTGTGGCGGAGTCATTTTCCCGCCGATGAAATGGGTTATGCCGATTCGCTGCTGAGCCGATACTGAACGGCGATGTTGGCTGCCGTTCAGGAAAGGATGCTCCTTTCGGGCGCGGGTTCAAGCTGTTAGAGGGGCGTCGATGCGGCTTCTGTTCGGCCTCGCGCTGATACTGTTGCTTTCGGCTTCGGTGGCGAAGGCTCCCGACAGCAGGAGCGTCGTCTATTTCGAGCCGATCGCGCTGGACCGCGACCGGCCGGAGCGCCGCGATTTCGATCAGCTCGAATTGCTCGGCGCGTGGCGGCTTACCAGCAACAATCCCTATTTCGGCGGCATCTCTTCGATGCGGGTGAAGGACGGCCATATACTAGCACTCAGCGACGCCTCCTACGTCTTCAGGTTCAATTTCAACGGTCGGCAACGGCAGGGGCCGATGCGGGTCCGGCAACTGCCCGGCATCTATACGTCCCGCTTTCCAGACCGCGATGCGGAGTCGATGACCAGCGATCCGAATAGCGGAACGATGTGGGTGGGGTTCGAAGCATCGAACACGATCCGGCGCTACAGCCCCAATCTGGGCGCCAAGATGGCATGGGTGGCGCCGGTGGCGATGGCGGGCTGGCCGGACAATACCGGCCCGGAAAGCCTGTTGCGCCTGTCGGACGGCCGCTTCATCGTGATCAGCGAGGCGGCTCGCGGGCCGTCGGAATCAGTCGAGGCACTGATCTTTCCCGGCGATCCGATCGACAATGGCCGGAATACAAAGCGCTTCTACTACAAGCCGCCACGCGGCTTCAGCCCGACCGACGCCGCGCTCCTGCCCGACGGCCGCGTGCTCGTGGTCAATCGTCGCTTCACCATCACCGAAGGAGTTTCGGCGAAGTTGACGATTTTCGACCCGCGCGAAATTCGGTGGGAGCAGATCATTCGCTCCGATATGATCGCTTCGCTGAGCCCGCCTCTGCGGATCGACAATATGGAGGCGCTTTCCGTGGAACGGCGGAACGGGCGGACGATTGTCTGGATCGCCTCGGACGACAATTTCAATCCGCTCCAGCAGACGTTGCTGATGAAATTCGCGCTGAAGGATGGCAGGCGCCGACCGGATTGAACGAACGGCAGGAGAACCCATGACAGCGGCGATGCCGGTGCCCGACATCATCATGACCAACGGCATTCCCATGGCCGTTCATCAATCGGGCACGGGGCCAGCGGTCGTGCTGCTGCATGGCTTTCCCGAGCTTGCTCTTTCCTGGCGCCACCAGATGTCGCCGCTATCACAGGCCGGATGGCGGGCGATCGCGCCCGATCAGCGCGGCTATGGAGGGACGGGGTGCCATGGCGAGGTCAGCGACTATCGGATGGTCAATCTGGCACGGGACATCGTCGGGTTGCTTGACGTGCTCGAAATTGCGCGCGCTGTCGTAGTCGGACATGATTTCGGCGGCATGGTGGCCTGGACGCTCGCGCGCGACCATTCGGATCGGGTCGCGGGCGTAATCAGCCTCAACACGCCCTATACGCGCCAGGGAGACAGGGATCTTCTATCGCTCGTGCGCGAGCATCGCGGCTCGTCGAATTATATGGTGTGCTTCCAGAAGCCGGGTGACGGCGAAGCCGCGCTGGAACGTGACGTCGAGGCGACCTTCACCGCCCTGTTTCGTCGCCCTGCTCTGACGCTCCAAGCGTTCAGGCGCGCCGAGCTACGTCTGCGCGCATTGCCGATGTCGCTGTTCACGGGCGAACCGCCCTTGATGGGAACCCCGATCATGGGACCGGACGAGGTCGCTGCCTATGTTGAGGCGTTTCGAAGAACCGGCTTCACCGGGGCTCTCAACTGGTATCGCAACATGCGGCGCAATTGGGAGGACGGGATTGGGAGGGCCGATCGGGTGGACGTTCCGGCGCTGATGGTCTCCGCCGCGGACGACTATTTCCTGCCGCCCGACACAACCATCGGCATGGAGGCGGTCATCCCGGATCTGGAACGGGCGCTCATCGCCGATTGCGGCCATTGGACGCAGCACGAGCAGCCCAACATCGTCAACCGGCTGCTCCTGGGCTGGCTCGAGCGGCGGATGCGGCCGCTTTTCTGATTCGGATGCCTAGGCGGCGAGTTTCTTGGCGATCTCGCGCTTCAGGCGACGGGCGCGCAGCGACAGCTTCGCGTCGACCGTCTTCATCAGCCAATTGTCGAGGCCGCCGACATGCTCGACCGAACGCAGGCCGTGCGTCGAGACGCGCAGCCGCACGCCTTTCGCCAGCGCGTCGGATATCAGCGTGACATTCTGCAGATTCGGCAGAAAGGTCCGCTTGGTCTTGTTGTTGGCGTGGGACACATTGTGGCCCACCTGACGGCTCTTGCCGGTCAGCTCGCAAATACGCGACATCGTTCGTTCGTCCTGGTCTCGGGTTGCCCGGAAAGCCGTGGCCCCTAACGAGGCGGAGGGGATTCGTCAAGGATCAGACGCCGGCCATCGTGCAACCGAAACAGTTAACGATCGTTCGCTCCCCGTCCAAGTCCCAAGGAGAAGGAGACAGGCAATGCGTGGAATCATAGTGGCGGTCTTATTGGTTCTTGTGGTGATCGCTGCCTTCGCGTTCGGGCTGATCGATATCAATCAGACCAAGGATGCCAAATTACCCGAAGTCGCGGTGCAGGGCGGCCAGGCGCCGGCATTCGACGTGGACACGGCCAAGGTGAATGTCGGCAGCAAGGAAACGAGTGTCGACGTGCCCAAGGTTGATGTTGGAACGACCAAGGAAGACATCAAGCTGCCCACGGTGGACGTCGAAAAAGCCCACTGATTCTTTCGTTTGACAAAGCGGGCGCGTCGATGGGCGGCGTGCCCGCTTTCCTGAGCGCAATTGGTGATTATATGGCTGCGTGACCTTTCCGCTGCCCGAACCCATGGCCGAAGCGCTTCGACTCGCCGCCCAAGCGGGCGAAAGCGGTGCGGTGCCGGTAGGCGCGGTCATCGTTTGCGACGGCAAGATCATAACGGGCGCCGTCAATCCGCCGCCGGGGATCCATGATCCCACTGCCCACGCGGAAATGCTCGCTATCCGCCAGGCTGCCCTCAGTCTGGGATGTGACCGGCTTGCCGATTGCGATCTTTGGGTCACGCTCGAGCCCTGCGCGATGTGCGCCGGCGCCATCGCCCATGCGCGTATCGCGCGGCTCTATTACGGGGCGGAGGATCCGAAGGGTGGGGCGGTGGTGCACGGCCCACGCTTCTTCAGCCAGAAAACCTGCCATCATCGCCCCGAAATCTATGGCGCTATCGGGGCCATGGAATCGGCGTCGGTGCTGCGGCGCTTCTTCGCGTCGCGACGGTAGACGGTAATGCTACGCAACTCGTACCGCGATGCTTATCGCCTGGTCATGCTGAACCGCCGATTGCGTGCTTGTTGTCGTAGCGACAGATTCAGGCGATAGGCGTGCGCGATGTCTTCCGCACCCGGCTCCATCCACGTCCTGACGCCCTTTCCGTGGTGGGACGTTCTGATCATTCTGTTGCTGGTGGCGTTGAACGGCGTCTTCGCAATGTCCGAGCTGGCGCTTGTTTCCGCGCGAAAAGCCCGGCTGGAGGCAATGGCCCGGACGAAACACCGAGGAGCGACCACGGCACTGATGCTGGCCGATAAGCCCGGCACGCTGCTTTCGACGGTGCAGATCGGCATCACCCTGATCGGCATTCTCGCCGGCGCCTATTCGGGCGCGAGCCTTGGTGGACCTGTCAGCGAGCGGCTCGGCCTGATCGGTGTGCCACAACGCACGGCTGACGAGATCGGGTTCGCGCTGGTCATCGTGCTCACCACCTATGCCTCGCTCACGATCGGCGAGCTGATTCCCAAGCAGTTCGCATTGCGTGCGCCCGAGCCGATCGCCTGCATCGTCGCGCTGCCAATGCTGTGGCTTTCGCGGATCGCCGCCCCGCTGGTCTGGATACTCGACAAGACCACCCAGCTTGCCTTCAGCCTGCTCGGCCTCAGTCGCCAGTCCGACAGCCAGGTAACCGCCGAGGAACTGCACCTGATCGTGGCGGAAGCTTCCAGCGCGGGGGTGATCGAGGAGAGCGAGCGCGCGATCATCTCGGGCGTGGTTCGACTGGCCGACCGGCCGGTGCGCGAGGTGATGACGCCGCGCACCGAGGTCGTCTGGATCAGTGCCGACGGCGACGAGGAGGAGGTTCGGCGGGCCATGGCGGAGATGCCGCATAGTCGCCTGCCGGTCGCGGACGGAACCGCCGACAATATCATTGGCGTCGTTACCGCGCGCGACATGGTAGGCGCGCTGATCGCGGGCCGTCCGCCGAACCTGCGCGAACTCATGCGCAGCGCGCCGGTCGTGCCCGATCAGATGGACGCGATGAATGCGCTCGAGGTGCTGCGCGCCGCGGAAGTGCCCATGGCGCTGGTTCACGACGAATATGGGCATTTCGAGGGGATCGTCACGCCCGCCGACCTGCTGGCGGCGATCGCCGGCAGCTTCGTCTCCAATCTCGATCACGACAATGACCCGCCGTTGCACGAACGAGAAGACGGAAGCTGGCTGGTCTCGGGATCGTTCGCCGCCGACATGCTGGCTGAAAAACTCGGCTTCGATCTGGAGGAAGACCGGGATTATGCAACCGTGGCCGGGCTTACGCTGGCGATATTGAAGCGCCTGCCCGACGTGGGCGACCGCTTCGACTATGACGGCTGGCGCTTCGAGGTGGTAGACATGGACGGTCGCAAGATCGACAAGCTGCTGATAGCGCGCCGTCCGGAATAGCCAGGATCATTACGGATACGGCCGTGTCGACCGATCGCTAAGGTCCGGCCATGATCACCGACGAAACATCGACAGCGATCCTCTCGCTCGGCCTGGCGCTGGCGATCGGTCTGCTGATCGGAATCGAGCGCGGCTGGCAGCAGCGCCACGAGCAAAGCGGCAGCCGCGTTGCGGGAGTCCGGACCTTCGGCATCCTTGGGCTTCTGGGAGGCGTGGCCGGTCACATGCCCATCTGGCCGTCGTTCGCCATTCTCCTCGCGGCATGCGCTACCTTGCTCGCGGGCTATCTCCGACAGCGCCTGCGGACGCCGAACGTCAGCGCCACGACCGCGCTTGTGGGCATGCTCGCTCTGGCGCTTGGCTATCTTGCGACCACCGGACAGGCGCTGGCCGCGCTCGCCTGCGCCGTGGCCGCGATCGTGCTGCTCTCGATGCGCGAGCAGCTTCACGGCTGGCTGAAGGGATTGACCACCTTAGAAGTGCAAGCGATCGGCCGCTTCGGATTGTTGGCAGCGGTGATCCTGCCGTTGCTGCCTGATGGACAATATGGGCCGCTTGGCGCGTGGAACCCCCGCAAAATCTGGCTCATCGTGGTATTCGTTTCGGGCTTCTCGCTGGCGGGCTATGTGGCGGCGAAGCGGCTGGGGGAAAAGGCGGGTCTGCTCGTCACGGCCGTTACCGGCTCACTCGTGTCCTCCACCGCCGTCACGCTATCGTTCGCGCGCAAGCTCCGCGAGGGTAGCGCCGATCCGGCAGCCGCCACGGCCGGGATCGCCGCTGCGTCGGTGGTCATGCTGCTGCGGGTGAGCATCGTCACCATTGCGCTGGCGCCGTTCGCCGCCTCGGCATTGATCCACCTGCTGGCGCCAGCGATCGTGGTGGCACTGGGGCTTGCGGCGCTCACTTTTCGCAAGGCCCGGGCGGGCGGGGAGGTTGCCCGTGACGGACTCGGCAATCCATTCGATATTCTCCCCGCGCTGCTCTTGGCGCTGCTGGTGGCCGTGATCGCGCTGGCGGTGCGCTGGGCCCAGCTTCACTTCGGGGAGGCCGGAATCACGATCATGCTGGCGTTGACGGGATTCGCCGATGTCGACGCGGCGGTGATGGCGCTCTCGACGCTTCCAGCGGGCGGCATTGGAGCGGAGGCCGCCGGGCTGGCATTGGCCGCGCCCGTGCTGCTCAACACGCTGCTGAAAGGGGGGCTTGCCATAAGCGGTTGCCCCGACCGGCGCGGCGTGCTCGCGGCCTTGCCGCTGTTCGCGGCGGTGGCGGCAGCGTCAGTGCCCATCGGCTTCGCGTATCTGCGCTAGGGCTGATCGTCCGTGGAAGCCAAAAGCGCCTCGTCCAGCATTTTGAGCGCCACCCGGATGGCGGCGATACGAATGGGGTCGTGTAGCCGAAAACGGTTCCCGATTGTTGATCGACGTTGGGTTGGCTCTATAGCGTTTCGGCAAGAGTCACAGCATTTTGGCACAAAGCGTCTGGAGAGCATGGATGAGCCAGGAGGTTTTCCCCGTCGGAGAGGAATGGCGCAAACGCGCGTTCATCGACCGAGAGGCCTATGAGCGGCTCTACGCCGAAGCTGGGTCCGATCCCGAAGGTTTCTGGCGGCGCGAGGCACAGCGCGTGGACTGGATCAAGCCCTTCACGACGGTGAAGGAGACCAGCTTCAAGGAGGCCGATTTCGGGATCAAATGGTTCCCGGACGGGGTACTGAACCTGTCGGCCAATTGCCTCGACCGGCATCTGGCAAGCCGGGGAAACGATATCGCCATCCTGTGGGAGGGTGATGATCCCTCCGAGAGCCGTAAGATCAGCTATGCCGAGCTTCATGCCGACGTGTGCCGCTTCGCCAATGTGCTGAAGGCCAATGGCGTGCGCAGGGGCGACCGGGTGACGCTCTATCTGCCGATGATCCCGGAAGCGGCGGTGGCGATGCTGGCCTGCGCGCGGATCGGGGCGATCCATTCGATCGTGTTCGGCGGCTTCTCGCCTGAGGCGCTGGCGGGGCGCATCCAGGATTGCGATTCCACGCTCGTGGTGACGGCCGATGAGGGATTGCGCGGCGGCAAGAGCGTGCCGCTCAAAGCCAATGTCGACGAGGCGTTGGGTCATTGCACCTCGGTGGAGCGCGTGATCGTGGTGAAGCGCACGGGCAAGGGCGTCGCCATGCGGGATGGCCGCGATCTCTGGTATCATGATCAAATGGCCTCGGCCCCGGCCGAATGCGCGCCGGAGCCGATGGGCGCGGAGGATCCGCTGTTCATCCTCTACACCTCGGGATCGACCGGCAAGCCCAAGGGCGTGCTGCACACGACCGGCGGTTATCTGGTCTGGGCGTCGATGACGCACCAGTTGATTTTCGACTATCGCCCCGGCGACATCTATTGGTGCGCGGCCGATATCGGCTGGGTTACGGGGCACAGCTATGTCGTCTACGGGCCGCTTGCGAACGGGGCGACCACGCTGATGTTCGAGGGCGTGCCCAACTACCCTGATTTCAGCCGCTTCTGGCAGGTGGTCGACAAGTATGAGGTCAACATATTCTACGCCGCGCCCACCGCGTTGCGCGCGCTGATGCGCGAAGGCGACGACTGGGTGAAGCGGACGAACCGTTCGTCGCTGCGGCTGCTCGGATCAGTGGGCGAGCCAATCAACCCGGAAGCCTGGCTATGGTATTATAATGTCGTGGGCGAGGGGCGCTGCCCGATCGTCGACACCTGGTGGCAGACGGAGACCGGCGGTGCGATGATCTCGCCGTTGCCGGGAGCGATCGACCTCAAACCCGGATCGGCGACCAAGCCCTTTTTCGGCGTGAAGCCACAGATCGTGGATGCCGAAGGCAATGTGCTGGAGGGCGCTTGCGAGGGCAATTTGTGCATCCTCGATTCATGGCCCGGGCAGATGCGGACGGTCTGGGGCGATCATGACCGCTTCTTCCAGACCTATTTCACCACCTATCCCGGCAAATATTTCACCGGCGACGGCTGCCGCCGCGACGAGGATGGCTATTACTGGATCACCGGCCGCGTCGACGACGTCATCAACGTCTCCGGCCATCGCATGGGCACCGCCGAAGTCGAGAGCTCGCTGGTGGCGCATGAAGCGGTGTCGGAGGC
>Ga0081455_10000096_pt1 | contig 96503 bp, 97 predicted proteins | sample TabmetS3T2R1_FD_70207 | JGI IMG/M metagenome (GOLD analysis project Ga0081455, IMG submission 70207) | Tabebuia heterophylla rhizosphere microbial communities from the University of Puerto Rico - S3T2R1 | ecosystem: Host-associated > Plants > Roots > Rhizosphere ... | reverse complement strand
GCCCATCCCCGCCCGCGCCGGCCCGCGATGGCCCGCTCTGGGCGAACGCCGGCGTGCCACCCATGAGCGCGCCGGTGCTCAAGCCGCCGGCGGCCAAAATCCCAATGACCAGGAGGGCGCTGGCGCTGCGCGACCAGCCCCTCAGCGCCCCGAACGCCAGGCCTTGCAGCAGCAGCACCGCGAGAATGTCGGTGAACAGCAGCCCCATGGCGCCGAGCAAGAGCTGTGGCTTGAGGGGCTGGGCAACATCGCCCTCATAGGCGCGCCGCTCGATCCCGACGGGGAGGCTCGGCAGCGGCTTTAGCAGGGTTTTCGGCGTGATCAAGTTGAGCGCGCGCGGCGTTCCGGCTGGGCCATAGTAGCCCGGCGGGTTGTCGGCGCTGGGCTTGAGCTCCGCCAGCTTGCCGGCGGCGATTGCCTGGGTCGTCGGCGGCGGCGTCTTGAGCAGACCAAAGCCGTCGAGCACCTGCAGCGGGGCCAGCACCTCGGCCGTAGCGGGAGCATCGCTATCGCGATCTGCCGCCAACTGGGCGGTCTCACCGCCGCCCAACCTGCCGAGGCTGGTGATGCGCCGGAGCATTTCGACAAACAGGCCCGACAGCGGCAAGTTCGACCACTCGGAGTTGGCCGTGACGTGGAAAAAGATCACCTGGCCATCACCCCGGCGCGCCGCGGTGACGAGCGGCGTGCCGTCCTTGAGACGGGCCCACACCTTGACGTCGGCCCCGAGCGCGGCCGGGTCCGCCAAGACCTGGCGGTTGACGACGACCTCGGTGGCAACGGGCAGTCCCGCGAACGGGCTATCCTCGCTGAAGGGGGCGAGCGGTTGCGGCGTCGCCCAGGAGAGCGCGCCGCCCAAGGTGCGCCCGCCGAGGCGCAAGGCCACGGGCAGGAGATCGTCCCCGCCCTTTTCGAGCCGGGGACCGGCGAACCTGACGAGCACGCCGCCCTTTTTGACCCATTGCTCGACCCGTTGCTTGATTTCGGCCGGCAGGGTGCCGATGTCGGCCAGCATCAATACGGAAATGTTGCGTTTGATCAGCGCCTCGATCGAGGTGTCGAGGTTGGCGTCTTCGCTCTTGGCGATTTCCGAGAAGGGCTGCAGGGCCCGCTCGATGTAGTAGAGCGGGGCGAGCAGCGGTTGGGCCTGCTCGCGCGAGGCCCCCGACAGGAGGCCCACCCGGTGCCACTGCGAGCGCGCGTCCAACAGGCTGACCGCCCCGGCGGAGCGCTCGCCGGCGATCTCCACGCGCGTCACCTGGTTTCTGAGTTCCAGCGGCAGCTCAAAGGTCGCCAGCGCGCGCGTCTCCCCGACGTCGAGTTTGAAGGGGGTTTCGCCCAGGCGTTGGCCGCGGGCGGAGAGGGCGTGCAAGATGCCCTCGCGGCCGGCGCCTTCGGCGCGCAACACCTGGGCATCGAGGCGGCCGCCGGCGCCAACGCCCGCCGTGGTGCCGAGCGCCTCCCGGCCAACGGCGTTGCCGATCACGGTGAGGCCGCTGCCGGCGAGCTCTTGCAGCTGTTCGGCAAACTTGCGCGCGCTGTCGTCGTGATCGATGCCGTCGCTCAGCCACACCGCGCTGGCATCGCGCGCGCCGGCGAGCGCCCTGGCGATGGCTGCCACGCTCGCCACACGATCGGCGGCAAACGGCTGGGGCTGCACGGCGGCTGCCGTCGAACGCGCCCCGACCGGCGGCTCCACCTTGAAGGTCGCGCTCTTCGCCGCCGACGCCGTGGGCGCAATCATGACCGGCCGGCTCTGCGCCTCCGCCTCGGCGATGAAGCGCTCGAGCGCGCGGGTGCGCTCGGCCCAGTGCGCGGCGGCCGCCCAGGTATTGTCGATGGCAATGATGACGGGCCCCGATCCTGTCAGCGCGCGCTCGCGATTGGCGTTGAGCACCGGCTCGGCCAGCGCCAGGATCACGAGGGCGGCCGCCAGCATGCGGATGAGGGTGAGCCACCAGGGCGTTTGCGCCGGCGTTTGCTCGCGGTTCTCAACCCCCATCAAAATGCGCGTGGGCGGGAAGGCCAGACGCCGGGGGCGGGGCGGGATCGTGCGCAACAGCCACCAGATCACGGGCAGGGCCAACAGCCCTGCCAGCAACCATGGGCTCAAGAAGGCAACGGGGCCGAAACTCATGGCCGCGCCCCCGCACCGACGGCCGCGTCCAACTTCCACCGGTAGTCGCTGGCCATGCCCTGCAGGCGCATGATCAACGACAAGAGCGGCTCGGCCGCGGGGCGATCGGTGTGGTGCACCAGGAAGGACCAGCCGATGCGGCGCGTGATTTCTTCCAGGCTGGCGCGATGTTCGGCGAGTTTAGCTTGGTAGGCCGGCCGCAGGGTCTCCACGCGATCGGCGATCCAACGCTCGCTCGTTTCCGGGGAACGAAACTCGATGCGGCCGCGATAGGCCAAGGTCTCCTCCGCGGGATCAAGTATTTGCACGACGTGACCGACAACGCCGGCCTCGGCCATGGCATTGAAGGATTGGGCGATTGCGCTCGGCGGATCGAGAAAATCACCAAACAGCAGCGCGCTGGAAAAGCGGGAGAGGCGCGCCGGGGGCGGCAGGCTCGCCTGCACGGCGGCGTCGGTTTCGTGGGTTGCGAGCGATTCGGCGATGCGCGATGCCGCCCGGCGGCTCGCCATCGGCGCGGTGAGGCCGATCAGGGCGATGCGCTCGCCGGCGCGCACCAAGAGCTCGGCCATGGCCAAGGTCAAGACGATTGCCCGGTCGCGCTTGCTGAGCGGGGCCAGGTGGCTGCGGAAGGCCATGGAGGGCGACACGTCCGGCCAGAGCCAGAAGGTGTGCGCGGCCTCCCACTCGCGCTCGCGCACATAAAGGGTGTCGGAGCTGGCCGAGCGGCGCCAATCGATGACGGCGGCAGGGTCGCTGGCCTGGATGAACTGGCGGAATTGCCAGAACGTCTCCCCGGTGCCGGCGCGGCGGCGCCCGTGAATACCGTGCGCCACGGTGTTGGCCACGCGCAGGGCGTCGAGCAGGAGCTCGGGCAGACGATCGGCGACGGTTTGCGCCTCGCCTTCGAGGGCAAAGACACTTCTAACGCCGGTGCCGTCCGTGTTGGGCGATCCCCGCGCGGCCACTCTGGCTTACTCCAGGGCTGCGGCCAGCCGCGCGATCACGCCGCTGGCGGTTTCTCCTTCGGCGCGCGCCGCAAATGTGAGCGCCATGCGGTGCTTGAGCACGGGCTCGGCAAGTTGGATCACGTCGTCAACGGAGGGCGCCAGCCGTCCATCGATCAGGGCCTTGGCACGCACCGCGAGCATCAGCGCCTGGCTGGCACGCGGACCGGGACCCCAGGCGATGAGCCGATCCGTATCGTGACCGGCGCCTGTGCCCGGCCGCGCCGAACGGGCGAGTTTGAGGATCGCCTCGACCACCTTGTCGGGCACCGGCAGCTGTCGCACCAGGCGCTGGACCCCCAATAGCTCCGGCCCCGTGAGGATCTGCTCGACGCGGCGTTCCTCGGTGCCGGTGGTGGCAAACAGCATGCGCCGCTCGGCGCCCTGATCGGGGTAGCCCACATCGATCTGCAATAGGAAGCGATCGAGCTGCGCCTCGGGTAGCGGGTAGGTGCCTTCCTGCTCGAGCGGGTTCTGGGTGGCCAGGACGTGGAACGGGGTGGGTACGTCATGGCGCTGGCCGGCGACGGTGACATGATGCTCCTGCATCGCCTGCAGCAGGGCCGACTGCGTCTTGGGGCTGGCGCGGTTGATCTCGTCGGCCATCAGCAGTTGGGCGAAGATCGGGCCCTTGACGAAGCGGAAGTGGCGTCGGCCGGCGGCACTGTCCTCCAAGAGTTCGGCGCCGATGATGTCGGACGGCATCAGGTCGGGTGTGAACTGAATGCGCTTGGCATCGAGCCCCAGCACCTTGCCCAGGGTCTCCACCAGCAAGGTCTTGGCCAAACCGGGCACGCCGATCAAGAGGGCGTGCCCCCCTGACAGGATGGTGACGAGCGTGCGCTCGATCACCTGCTCTTGGCCGAAGATGACGGCGGCGGCCGCCTTCTGGATGCGCTGAATGCGTTCGCCGGCCGCTTCGATGCGACCGACGATGGCCTCGTCGGCTTGGGTGAGTATGCTCATGACCTGACTATACGCTGGGCTGCGGGGAATGCGAAACTGTGTTGGCAAACATGGTCAGAATATGAACAGGTGGGATTGGCGGCCCTTGCTGCAAGAGCCAAGATAATGGCCACCTGGCCCCGGACAGCGGGGGAACTTTGCGGCCCGAGCCCGCGGCGCGGCCGGCCAGGGCACTGGAAAGGACGGCTAAGGTCATGGCGAACAGGGAACGGCTGCCGCCGCTTGCGGCGGAAAAGATGAGCCAAGAGCAGCGGCTGGCGGCGGAGGAGTTCAAGGCCGGGCGCGGCTACGACCTGATCGGACCCTTCGCCGTCATGGTGCGCTCGCCCGAGGTCATGCTGCGCGCGAAGGGCCTAGGCGACTACTTACGATTTCGTAATGTTCTTCCCAAACGCGTGAGCGAAATGGTGATTTTAATCACCGCGCGCGAATGGACCCAGGAATTCGAATGGTCCCATCACTACACCTATGCGCTTGAAGCAGGGCTGTCGCCGACGCTCATCGGCGCCATTGCAGAGGGGCGCCGGCCCCAGGCGATGGCCGCGGACGAGGCGGCCGCTTACGACTTTGCCCTGGAGCTGCAGCGGCGCAAGAGCGTAAGCGATCAAACCTATCAGGAGGCGCACAAGGCCTTTGGCGAGGCGGGTGTGATCGATCTCATCGGCCTGATCGGCTACTACAGCCTGCTGGCGATGATGATGAACGTGGCGCGCACCCAGCCCGACACCGACAAGGGTCTGCCCTTGCCACGCTTTCCGGATTGACGATGGCTCGGGATATGAGCCCCCGCATCTCGGGTCTGGCCGCGCTTCTCAAGGCGCAAGCCGGCAAGGGCCGGCCGCCGGTGGAGGCGTGGAACCCGCCCTATTGCGGCGACGTTGGCTTGGCTATTCGCGCCGATGGGGTGTGGGAGTATCGCGGCAGCCCGATTGGCCGCGCGAGCCTGGTCAAGCTGTTTGCCAGCGTGCTTTGGAAGGATGCCGACGGGCGCCACTATCTCGTCACCCCGGCGGAGAAGGTGGACGTGGCGGTTGCCGATGCGCCGTTTCTGGCCGTCGAGATGGAGGTCAGCGCGCCGGGCCGCGCCCAAGAGCTGATCTTCCGCACCAATGTCGATGACATAGTCACCGTCGACGCCGAGCACCCCCTGCGCTTTGAGGTCGATCAGGCCAACGGCGGGTTCAAACCCTACCTCGGCGTGCGGGGGCGCCTGGAGGCCCTGGTGACGCGCCCCCTCGCCTGGGATCTTGCCGAGTTGGCGCTGGCGGGCACCGATGCGGCGCCAATTGCACCTGGCGTGTGGAGCCGCGGGGTCTTCTTTGCCCTGCCGCGCACGGGCGAAGAGCCGGCGCCATGACCCGGGCGGTGGGAGCCTTGAACGAGGCGGGGCTGCGCGAGCTGGCGCGGCGCGCGCTGGCGTCGGAGCCCTCGCCGGCCATTTTCGATGCGCGTACGGGCCGCGCCTACGGCCCCAGCGATTGGGATCTCAACCCCGAGCTGCAGGGCGAACTGGCGGCCATGGCGGCGCCGAGGCCCGCGGCGGTGCTCGTTCCCATCGTGCGGCGCGCGGAGCTGACCGTGCTCTTGACCCAGCGCTCGCACGACATGGCAAGCCACCCCGGGCAAATCTCCTTTCCGGGCGGGAAGCTGGAAGCGGGCGATGCCACGCCCATCGATTGCGCGCTGCGCGAGGCCAAGGAGGAGATCGGGCTGCCGGCCGGCAACGTGGAGCCTTTGGGCTTTCTCGATAGCTATCGCACGGGCACCGGCTTTCAGATCAGTCCGGTGGTGGGTTTGGTTGACCCGAAATTCGACGCCGTGCTCGATCCGCGCGAGGTGTTGGAAATATTTGAGGTCCCGCTCGCCTTTCTGATGGATCCTGCCAATCACCAGCGCGCCTCGCGCGAGTGGCGCGGACGGCAACGTTTCTTCTATGCCATGCCCTATCAGGGGCGGTATATTTGGGGGGCCACGGCCGGCATCCTCAAAAACCTTTACGAGAGACTGCTGTTGCGATGATCCGCGTCGTCATCGAGAACGTTCTGCTTTTTTTGACCCCGATGGCCATGTACATCGCCTACATGCTGCTGACGCGCAGGGCCGCATCGGCGGGGGAGGTGGTCAACGACGCCCCGCTCATCTGGTTATTTGCCGCGGGAGCCCTTTTGGTCGTTGCCACCTTGGTGTTCTACGGCTCGACATCGGGCGGCCGGCCCGACCAGGTTTATATCCCCCCGCGCATGGGCAAAGACGGGCGCATCGAGCCCGGCCAGATCAAGTAAGGCGCAATGACCGCAGCCCCCGCATCGCCTCGACCGCGCCAACTCGCCGAGGCCGGCTGGCTCCAGCGAGCGGGCACGCGCGCCATCTTTGCGGCGCTTGCCGCCAAGGGGTTCGAGGCACGCGCGGTGGGGGGCGCGGTGCGCGACGCCTTGCTGGGGCGCCCCGTCAGCGACGTCGATATCGCCACCCCCGCGCGGCCCGAGGAGGTGATCGCGGCGGCAGCGGCGGCAGGGCTGAAGGCGATCCCGACCGGGATTGAGCACGGCACGGTGACCGTCCTTGCCGAGGCGCACGCCTATGAAATCACCACCTTGCGCGAGGACGTGGAAACCTACGGCCGGCACGCCAAGGTGGCCTTCACCGCCGATTGGGAGGCGGATGCCCGCCGGCGCGACTTCACGCTGAACGCGCTCTATTGTGACGCCGATGGCGCGCTGTTTGATCCGTTGGGCGGCTGGCCCGACCTGGCCCAGCGCCGCATCCGCTTCATCGGTGACCCGGCTGCGCGCATTCGCGAGGATTATCTGCGCATCCTGCGCTTCTTCCGCTTCGCCGCCGAATACGGCGAAGGCTTGCCCGATCGGGATGGGCTCGAGGCCGCGGTTGCCGGCCGCGCCGGACTTCGCTCGCTGTCCGCGGAACGTGTACGCCAGGAGCTCTTGCGTCTCATCGCTGCGCCGCGTGGCCCTGAGATGGTGCGCCTGATGCTTGACTATGGCCTCATCACCCCGGTGCTGGGACAGGCCCCGCGCCCGCTGCTGTTGGAGCGCGTGGCGGGGCTCGAGGCGGCGCTCGGCCTCAGCCCAGATCCGCTTTTGCGTCTCGCCGCCCTGACCGTGGAGACGCGCGAGGATGCCGAACAGCTGCGCGCGCGGTTGCGCCTCTCCAATGACGAGCATGCGGTCTTGGCGCGGGTCGAGGCCGGCAAGGCGGCCTTTGCGGCCGCGCTGCCCGCGGCCCAGGCGAAAGCCGCGCGCTATCGGCTGGGCCAGGCGAGCTACCATTGGCTCTTGCTGCTCGACTGGGCGCGCTCGGGCGATGCGCCCGAGCATGCGGCCTGGCGCCGCCTCATCGCCCTCGGCGCAGAGTGGCAGCCGCCCGCGTTGCCGGTGAGCGGCGAGGACGTGATTGCGCTTGGGGTGCCCGCGGGCCCGCGCGTGGGGGCGCTCCTGCGCGCGCTCGAGGCGTGGTGGATCGCCGACGACTTCAAGGCGGAGAGGGGCGCGCTTCTCGCCAAACTGCGCGAGCTCAGCGCGGGCTAAGGCGGTGCCGCAAAACCTAACTTCAGGGATAGCGACCGGCGCGCCGCGGGCTCGCATCTCAGCCAACCCGCTCGGCCCGCGCCGGCGTCGGCCGCGGCGAAGTTTAAAACACTTGAGACGTTGGGGACGCCGCTGGCCTAAACCGCGAGCGGCAGGCTCGCCTGTGTGGTCGTCCCGAACACGCGCCGGTAGCGCTCGACTTCCTCCGGCGGACCCATGGCCTTCAGCGCGTTGTCCGACAATTTCACGGCAGGGCGGCCATTGGCGCAGACCACCTTGCACACGATCGAGAAGGGATCGAGCCGCTTGTCGGGACCGAGCCCACGGAAGTCGTTGGTGAGCAGCGTGCCCCAGCCGTAGCCGAGACGCATGCGGCCATGGAAATGCCGGTGGATGTGCTCAATCGATTCCACGTCGAGCCCGTCGGAAAAGATTGCCAGCTTGTGGCGCGGATCCTGGCCGCGGCGGCGCCACCAGTCGACCGCGATTTCACCGCAGGCGATGGGATCGCCCGAATCGATGCGCATGCCGGTCCAGTGCGTGACCCAATCCGGTGCCCGGTCCAGAAAGCCGCGCGTGCCGTAGGTGTCCGGCAGCATGACGCGCAGATTGCCGTCGTAGTCCTCCTGCCAATCGGCCAGAACCTTGTAGGGGGCCTCCGCCAACTGGCGGTCGTTGTCGGCCAGCGCGCAGTAGACCATGGGCAACTCGTGCGCGTTGGTGCCGATCGCTTCGACCTCCCGCCGCATGGCGATGAGACAGTTGGAGGTGCCGAGAAAGGCGATTCCCAGGCCTTCGATCATGGCTTGCACGCACCAATCCTGCCATAAAAAGCCGTGCCGACGGCGCGTGCCAAAGTCGGCAATGTTGAGGCCCGGCAGCGCCTTCAGGCGGCCGATTTTTTCCCACACCCGGGTCATGGCGCGGGCGTAAAGCACCTGCAGCTCGAACTTGCCCATGCCCTTGGTGACGGCCCGGCTATGCAACTCCATCAGCACGGCGAGCGCAGGGATCTCCCACATGGTGGTTTCGATCCAGGAGCCCTCGAACAGGAGCTCGTACTGATCGCCGATGCGTTCAAGATGATACGCGGGGTAGCGGAAGCTCTCGAGCCACTGGATGAAGTCGGGGGCAAACATCTGGCGCTTGCCATAGAACATGTTGCCGCGCAGCCAGGTGGATTCCCCGCGCGAGAGCGTCAGCGTGCGGATGTGGTCGAGCTGCTCCTTGAGCTCACCGGGGTCGACAAGGTCGGCCAGGCGCACCGAGCGCGTGCGGTTGATGATGCCGAAGGTGACCTGGGCGTCCTTGTGGCGGCGGAAGATGGTTTGCGCCATCAGCAGCTTGTAGAAATCCGTATCGAGCACCGAACGGACGATCGGATCGATCTTAAAGGTGTGGTTGTAGACGCGGGTGGCGATATCCGTCATGGAGCGTTTTCGAACGGCTGGTCGGCGCGCAGGTCAGCGCGGGATGGTAGCCGCTGCCGGCGCCGCTGTGCAACGTCAGCGCGCCCGCAAAGGGGTTTGGCACCGGCAAGGCTTGGCCGGTCCCTCGGGGACCCGGTTGCCGTCAAGGGCATCGTTGGTTAAGGCGCGCGCCGGTGCGCTTGTGCCGGGCAAGCCAGCACGGCTTGACGGTTAACAAAAAAGCCCCGGCGAAATCTCGCCGGGGCTGTTGCTCCTATGGTGCGGGGCTTGGAGGGACTTTTTAGAAGTCCATGCCACCCATGCCGCCCATGCCACCCATGCCGCCCATGCCACCCGGACCGCCGGGCATTGGCGGCGGGGCGTCCTTGGGACGCTCGGCCACCATGGCCTCGGTCGTGATCAGGAGGCCCGCCACGGAGGCGGCGTCCTGCAGCGCGGTGCGAACAACCTTGGTCGGGTCGATCACGCCCTCGGTGACGAGGTCGCCGTAGACGCCGGTCTGCGCGTTGTAGCCATAGGTGTACTTGGAATGCTCGAGGATCTTGCCGAGCACGATCGAGCCATCCTCGCCGGCGTTCTGCACGATTTGCCGGGCGGGCACCTGCAGGGCACGACGCACGATGTTGATGCCGACCTTTTGGTCGTCGTTTTCGGCCTTGAGGTCCTCGAGCGACTTCATGGCGCGCACCAGGGCAACGCCGCCGCCGGGGACGATGCCTTCTTCCACGGCCGCGCGCGTGGCGTGCAGCGCATCGTCGACGCGATCCTTGCGCTCCTTGACCTCGCTCTCGGTGGCGCCGCCCACCTTGATGACGGCCACGCCACCGGCGAGCTTCGCCAAGCGCTCCTGCAGCTTCTCGCGGTCGTAGTCGGAGGTGGTCTCCTCGATCTGCGCCTTGATCTGCTTGACGCGCGCCTCGATGTCCGCCTTCTTGCCGGCGCCATCGACGATGGTGGTGTTCTCCTTGTCGATGGACACCTTCTTGGCCTTGCCCAGCATGTCGAGGCCGACGTTTTCGAGCTTGATGCCGATGTCTTCGCTGATCATCTGGCCGCCCGTTAAGATGGCGATGTCCTCGAGCATGGCCTTACGACGGTCGCCGAAACCCGGTGCCTTCACGGCCGCCACCTTGAGGCCGCCGCGCAGCTTGTTGACCACCAGGGTTGCCAGCGCCTCGCCCTCGACGTCCTCGGCAATGATCAGCAGTGGCCGGCCCGCCTGCACCACGGCTTCCAGCAGGGGCAGCATGCTCTGCAACGAGGAGAGCTTCTTCTCGTTGATGAGGATGTAGGGGTTTTCCAGCTCGGCCAGCATCTTGTCGGCGTTGGTAATAAAGTAGGGCGAGATGTAGCCGCGGTCGAACTCCATGCCTTCGACCACCTCGAGCTCGGTCTCGAGGCTCTTGGCCTCTTCCACCGTGATGACGCCCTCGTTGCCGACCTTCTTCATGGCCTCGGCGATGATCTTGCCGATTTCGCGGTCGCCATTGGCCGAGATCGTGCCGACCTGGGCAATTTCCTCGTTCGAGGTGACCTTCTTCGACTTGGCCTTGAGCTCGTCGACGACGAGGTTGACGGCCTTGTCGATGCCGCGCTTGAGGTCCATCGGATTGGCCCCCGCGGCCACCGACTTGGCCCCCTCGCGCACGATCGCTTGGGCGAGCACGGTCGCCGTCGTGGTGCCGTCGCCGGCGACGTCCGACGTCTTTGACGCAACCTCGCGCAGCATCTGCGCGCCCATGTTTTCGAACTTGTCGTCGAGTTCGATCTCCTTGGCGACCGTCACGCCGTCCTTGGTGACGCGGGGGGCTCCATAGGATTTCTCGAGCACGACATTGCGGCCTTTAGGGCCGAGCGTGACGCGCACGGCATTGGCCAGGATCTCGGCGCCGCGCAACATGCGCTCGCGTGCGTCCTGGGAGAACTTGACGTCTTTTGCTGCCATTGTCTGACACCTCCATGTTGTCGCGAAGGGCGAGCCTTCGCATCACTGTCGACTGGCGTGCCGCAAGCGGCGCTGGGCAAGCGGGGCGGGTCTCTGCGCGCGCCCCCGCTGCCGGGCCTGCTCGTGGGGCCAAAGCCACACCCAGGAGCGGCAAGCCAAAGTAGAAAACCGCTTGGGGCTCAGGCCGCGGCGCGCACCGACGCTTTGCCCTCGACGATGCCGAGAATGTCGCTCTCCTTCATAATGAGCAGTTCCTGCCCGTCGATTTTGACCTCGGTGCCGGACCATTTGCCGAACAACACCCGATCGCCTTTCTTGACGTCGAGCGGCACCAGCTTGCCGGCCTCATCGCGCGCTCCCGGCCCAACGGCGAGAACCTCGCCTTGCATCGGCTTTTCCTTGGCCGTGTCCGGAATAATAATGCCGCCTGCGGTCTTGGTTTCCTCTTCGACGCGACGCACGACCACGCGATCGTGCAGAGGGCGAAACTTCATGGCCTCTACCTCCACTCTTGTAGAACCGATTTTTTCCTCAGTTTTCGGCGGCCGTCCCTGCTGTTGGACCAACCGCCTACACCGACCTGCATCGCCCGCTAGGGGGTGCCCGATCGGCATCGGCGACGGTAATAAAAAGCTCTGTTAGCAGTGTCAAGGGGAGAGTGCTAGGCGCCGCCTGAGGCCCGCAAGCCCCGGCGCACAGAGGGATTGCGGGCTCGGCACGGGGCCCTTGAGGGGTAGCGCGCATGATCTTAAGGGGGCGTCAGGGCTGGCCTTGCCACGCGCGGGCGCGCGGCGCGTGCACCGGCCCAGCATTTCCTAGCCCACGCCGAACGCCGGCGGCCCCGGCGGGCCCGGTCGGGAACTGCGGCCGGGCATGGGCCGTTCTTGATTGCCGACCTGGCGGTGTCGCCCCGGGTCTAGGCGCGGATAAGAAAAGGGATGACAATCCCACGTCCTACGCACGGGCGCGCAGAGATGAGATGAGTTGTGGGAACTATGCAACCCGTGAATCAACAAAGTCGGTTAGCTTCGAGCTCTGTGCGGCGCATCTTATGGTCAGGGGACACCCATGCCTGATCTCGACTTTCGAGCCCAGCTTGCGGGCTTCAGCCTAACGACCGCGGAAATTCTCTATCGGCTGCCGGACTATCCGCTGCTGCTGCAAAGCTTTGTGTGGCAGGAATACGATGTGCACCCGCGCTTCCCGCGCTTGCAGCATTTCCTGGAGTTCTGGACGCGCAACCTCGATGGCAAGCTGCACAGCGTGAAGGTTGCGCACAAGCGCCTGATCACGCCCGCCGAAATGCGCTTCCTCGACGGCGAGTTTCGCCTGCATTAGGGGCGAAGCGCCCTCAATCCGCGCGCAGGATCATGCATTCGACCTTGAGGGCGCGCAGCTCCCGGCATGCCGTGGCCGCAGCCGCCCCGTCGAAGCCGGCGAAGCGGGCGCGGTAGAACAATTTATCCCCTTGCTTAACGGGTTGGGTGACGGCCGCATGCCGGGCGACCACGGCATTGGCCCGCTGGCGCACCCAGGCGAGCCGCCGTTCGGCTTCGTCGGCGCTCGGAAAAGCGCCAACCTGGATTGCCATGCCGCCGGCCGCGGCCGGCGGCGCCGCAGCCGCGGGCGTCTCGCGCCGCAGGCTGAGCGCCTGCTCGTCGAGCGTCGAGGCTGGGCTGCCGCGCACGAGCCGCGGCGGTGCCAATAATGTTGGCGCGGTGGCGCCGCGCGCAGGATCGGGTGTTGGCGCCGGCAGGCGCTCGCCGGCCACGGTGGGGGCCTCGCGTGCGCTGCGCTCGAGCAAGGCCTCAATCGTTGCCGGCTCGTCTCGGCGCGCGTCTTGGGCCGCTTGTTCCTTGTCGGTGCGGCTGACGAGGACCGGCCGCACTTGGGCCATTTCCAACCTGGGCGCCGGCGCGGCCGCATTCTTCGGCGGCGCGGCCTCGGCGGCGGGCGCTGGGTGGCGTAGCGCCAGTGCCTCGGCCCGCGTGGCCTTGGACGGCGCGCTCGCCGCGGCGGCCACCAGGCTGCGCCTGCGGGTTTGCTCGCTTGCGCCCTTGAGGAGCCCGATGTTGAGCAGCGCGCGCATCGTGGTGTTGCGGGCGGCGGCCGTCGAGCCACCGAACACGACGCCAAGCACGTGCTTGCGTCCTCGCCGCACGGAGGCCACCAGATTGAAGCCGGAAGCCCGCGTATAGCCCGTCTTGAGGCCGTCGGTGCCTTGGTAGTGGAACAACAGGCTGTTGTGATTGCGGAAGGTCTCGCTTCGGTAGGTGAAGGTACGCGTGGCAAAGAGCGCGTAGCGCTTGGGAAAGTCGTCCATCAGTCGCAGCGCCAGGGTCGCCATGTCGCGCGCCGTGGTGACTTGCTCGGGGTCGGGAAGGCCCGAGGCATTCCGGAAGGTGGTGGCAGTCATGCCGATTTGCTGGGCCTTGTCCGTCATCATGCGCGCAAATCGTTCCTCGTTGCCGGCGATGTGCTCGGCGAGCGCGATGGCGACGTCGTTGGCCGACTTGGTGATGAGCGCCTTGACCGCGTCGCTGACCGAGATCTCTTCGCCGGGCTCCAAGTCGAGCTTGGAAGGTGCCGCGGCGCTGGCGTGCGTCGAGATCTTGAGTTTCGTGCGGTCCTCGAGCTTGCCCTGCTCGAGGCGTTCGAACACGAGGTAAAGGGTCATCAACTTGGCAAGGGAGGCCGGATGGCGCGGCTGATCGGCGGCGTTTTGATAAAGGATTTGTCCGCTGTTCGCGTCCATGAGGAGGGCCGCATGCTTGTCACTGGCGAGCGCGCGCTGAGAGCCCAGACATAAAGCTGCGCTCAAGACGAGCGCAAAGATCTCCTTGCCATGGCCGCGCCAAGCCCCTGACCCAGATCGTGAGCCTGCCAAGTCCCCTCTCCGTCCGCCTCGTCAGCCCATCGGGCTCATGTCGACCCCCGCGCGCCTCGCGCGCTGCGTTGCTTAAATCTGAAGCCAGCAGCTGTTTTGGGCGTCTGTGAGGCGCGGGCGCGCCGAGGGCCACGGCGATGCTAGCGCCAGAAGGGTTAACAGCGGGCTGCCGCCCTGGCCGTGCTGCTCACAGATGTCGCATGCTGCATTGCAGCAAAAAGGTTGACATTTTTTGTGCGGTGCATATATCAGGGCCGGGCAACAGGAAGAGAAGTTAAAAGCCCCACGTACGTTCCCCCCGCAGGTACGAGCCCATAGGATCATCCAATGCTGAAGAACATGGAAGATTTTCAGAAATTTGGTCAGTACAACATGGACGCTGCCGTCAAGATGTTTGGCGAATGGAGCAAGGGTTGGCAGACCATTGCCACCGAAATGACGGACTATACCAAGCGCTCCTTCGAGGAGAGCACGGCCACCTTCGAGAAACTGTTGTCGGCAAAGTCCGTCGAGCAGGCGATGGAAATCCAGTCCGGCTATGCGCGACGCACCTACGACGGCTATCTGCACCAGATATCCAAGATCGGCGGCCTTTACGCCGAGTGGGCGAAGGAAGCCTATAAGCCGGTCGAGAAAAGGTCCGCCCGAGCCCTTTTTTGTGGCAGCTGACGCGCGCCGCCACGAGGTTGGATTCTGCCCTTGGCTCTCCCAAATAAGGGAACGGCACGGGTGAGGTTTGCGTCAGGCGCCTGGCTATCGCAAAATGCCAGGTGATTTGCGCCCCGGCCCGAGGCGGTGTGCAGATCTCAACCAAAGGCGGCTAGCACGGCAGGAACTCTCATGCGCATGGCCGGCAAGAACGGCTCACGAGGCGACGAGGAAGGCAAGACCGGTCTTATCACCAAGACGCGGCCCAAGACCAAGAAACCAAGCCTCTACAAAGTGCTTTTGTTGAATGATGACTACACGCCGATGGAGTTCGTCGTGCATGTGCTCGAACGCTTCTTCAACAAGGGACGTGAGGAAGCCACACGCATCATGCTGCATGTGCACCAAAAGGGCGTCGGCATTTGCGGTGTCTATACCTATGAAATTGCAGAGACCAAGGTTGCACAAGTGATGGACTTCTCGCGCCAGCACCAGCATCCTCTGCAATGCACTATGGAAAAGGAGTAACCGAGCACGTGCCCGCATTCTCCCAGAGCCTCGAAGCGGCGCTGCATCGCGCCATTGAACATGCCAACGATCGCCACCACGAGTACGCGACGCTCGAGCATCTTCTCCTGTCGCTGTTGGATGACCGAGACGCCTCGGCGGTGATGCGCGCGTGTTCGGTCGATCTCGACGGTCTCAGGGCCCGCATTACCGAATACCTCGATAACGAGCTCGTCGGCCTGTTCGTCAAAGGATCGACGGACGCCCAACCGACCACGGGCTTCCAGCGCGTGATTCACCGTGCCGTCGTGCATGTGCAATCCTCCGGGCGCGAGGAGGTGACCGGCGCCAACGTGTTGGTGGCGATCTTTGCCGAGCGCGAGAGCCATGCCGCCTTCTTCCTGCAAGAGCAGGAAATGACGCGCTTTGATGCGGTGCAGTATATCAGTCACGGCATCGCCAAGCGCCCGGGCATGTCCGATCCCAAGCACGTTCGCGGCGTCGATGAAGAGCAAGAAGCGAGCGGCAAGGCCGACGACAAGAAGCAGGCCCACGATGCCCTCAACACCTACTGCGTAAACCTCAACAAGAAGGCCAAAAACGGGCGCATCGACCCCTTGATCGGGCGCGAGGCCGAGGTCCTGCGCACGATCCAGGTGCTGTGCCGGCGCCAGAAGAACAATCCCCTGTTCGTGGGCGACCCCGGCGTCGGCAAGACGGCGATCGCCGAAGGGCTCGCGCGCAAGATCGTGAACGGCGATGTGCCCGAGGTCCTCAAGGATTCCACGATTTTCGCGCTCGATATGGGCGCCTTGCTGGCCGGCACGCGCTACCGTGGCGACTTCGAGGAGCGCCTGAAGGCCGTCATGAAGGAGGTGGAAAACTTCCCCGGCGCCATTCTCTTCATCGATGAGATCCACACCGTGATCGGGGCCGGCGCCACCTCCGGCGGCGCCATGGATGCCTCCAATCTCCTCAAGCCCGCCCTGCAGTCGGGCACGGTGCGGTGCATTGGCTCCACCACCTACAAGGAATACCGCCAGCACTTCGAGAAGGATCGTGCGCTGGTGCGCCGCTTCCAGAAAATCGACATCAAGGAACCGACGGTGGAGGATTCCATCGAGATCCTGCGCGGCCTGAAGCCGGTGTTTGAGGAGTATCACAAACTCAAATACACCAATGATGCCATCAAGGCCGCCGTCGAGCTCTCCGCCAAATACATCAACGATCGCAAGTTGCCCGACAAGGCCATCGACGTGATCGATGAGACCGGCGCCTCGCAGATGCTGGTGCCGGAGAACAAGCGCAAAAAGAAGATCACCGTGAAGGAGGTCGAGGCGACCGTCGCCACTATGGCGCGCATCCCGCCCAAGACCATCAGCAAATCCGACGCCGAAGTGCTGGCCAATATCGACAAGGATCTGAAGCGCCTGGTGTTCGGTCAGGAAAAGGCGATCGAGGCCCTGGCCAGCACCATCAAGCTGTCGCGCGCGGGCTTGCGCGAGCCGGAAAAACCGATCGGCTGCTACCTGTTCTCCGGTCCCACGGGCGTGGGCAAGACCGAGGTGGCCAAGCAGTTGGCGGCGCTGATGGGTGTCGAGCTGTTGCGCTTCGACATGTCCGAATACATGGAGAAGCACACGGTGTCGCGCCTGATTGGCGCGCCGCCGGGATACGTTGGGTTCGACCAGGGTGGGCTATTGACCGACGGCGTCGACCAGCATCCGCACAGCGTGCTCCTGCTCGACGAAATCGAAAAGGCGCATCCGGATCTTTTCAACATCCTGCTGCAGGTGATGGACCACGGCAAGCTCACCGATCACAACGGCAAATCGGTGGACTTCCGCAACGTCATTCTCATCATGACGACGAACGCCGGTGCCTCCGACTTGGCGCGGCCGCCCATGGGCTTCAACCGCACCAAGCGCGAGGGTGATGATACGGAGGCCATCAACCGTATGTTCACCCCCGAATTCCGCAATCGGCTCGATGCCGTGATCGCCTTCTCCGGGTTGCCGCACGACATCATCATGAAGGTGGTGGAGAAGTTCATATTCCAGCTCGAGGCGCAGCTCGCCGATCGCGGCGTCACCATCGAGCTCTCGGAGGATGCGGCACGCTGGCTGGCCGACACGGGCTACGACGAGAAATTCGGCGCCCGGCCGTTGGCTCGCGTGATCCAGGAGCACGTCAAAAAGCCGCTGGCCGACGAGCTGCTATTTGGCAAATTGGAGCACGGCGGCACGGTGCGCGTCTTGGTCGAAGGCGAAGGGAGCGAGCGCAAGCTCGCTTTCGAGTACATCCCCGCCGAGCCCAAACCCAAGCGCGTGAAGGAGGAGGGCGAGGACGAGCTCGACGAGGAGGAGGAGGGCGAAGACGGCCCCGCCCTGGTCGAGGCCACCCCACGCAAGGCCTTGCCAGGTCCGAAGGATCGCAAGGAGCGGCCGCGGCCGAGCGGCACGGTGCCGAGCGTTCCGCGCCGCAAGGACGAGTAAGGCTGCCTTTGAGCCGGCCGGTTCTCACGCCCGGCTCAGCCAGCGCACGGGCGCCCTCACGCGGCTCAGGCGAGCGCGCGCCACACGCGATAGCGCCCATTGTCGGCCAAAATCTCGACGTCCTTGAGGTGCGTGGCGAGCAATGCTTGCACCGCGAGGCGGCGCTGCAGGACGATCTGCAGCGTGCCCTCGCGCATTAAATGCGCGGGGGCCTCGGCGATCAGCGCGTTAAGGGCCGCGTGGCTCTCTGCCGTCCCGGCATGCAGCGGCGGATTAGAAAGGATGGCGTGCCAGCGGCCGCCGGCGCGCTTGAGCGAGGAGGCAAGGATCGGCTGGCCGGCGGGCACATTTTCCTTGGCAGCGGTCAGCGCCAGGCTGTCGTGATCGATCATGTCGAGGCGAACGTGGGGCCCTTCTGCCAGGGCGGCGGCGATCACACCCGAGCCGCAGCCGAAGTCGGCCACGCGCGCCCCCGCCGGCAGCACGGGCAGCGTGGTCAGCAGGAGTTCGGTGCCCTCGTCGATGCGCCCGGCGGCAAACAGGCCGGGATAGCTGACCCAGGCGCGCGGCTTGCCGGCAATCGAAACGCGGCTCACCTGCCGCCAGTGCCCGAGCTCGCCGCGCAAACCCTTGAGCGCGGCGGGCCTTCGCGCGGCAAGCACACGTCCGTGCGCGCGGCTCGCCACGGTGTCGACGGCGCCACAAAGGCTCTCAAGCATGTGCACCGCCGAGCGGATGCCTTCGTCGTTGCCACCATAAAGTATGAGACGCGCCTCCGGGGCGAGCACGCTCAGGACCGCATGCAGGGCCATCTCCTGCTCGTCCTTAGACTTGGCGAGGCGCAGGATGGCGAGCTCGAATGGCCCCGGCGGCGGCCAGGGTTGCGCCGCTGCGCCATTGAGGCGGCGATCCCAGCGTTGGAAGGAAAGGCCTGGCGCGGTCAGCATGCCGGCCAGGCCGCTCGAGGGATTGGCAAGGAGCATGCGGCCGGAAAGGTCAAGCGCGCTGAGGCTGCGTCCGATCAGGGCATCTGCGGCCGCATCGGGATCCCGCGCCCAGCGGCTCATTGAGCCGCCAGTGCCCTTTTGATTTTGTCCGCGTTCCCCGCCAGCACTTCGGGCTTTTCCATCTTGGAGGTGTGCGGCCCGAGCGTCACGCCCTCGCGCCGCGGCAGCACGTGGAAATGCAGGTGAAAGACGACTTGGCCGCCGGCGGGTTCGTTGAACTGCTGCAGCGTGATGCCGTCGGCGTTGAAGGCTTTCATAATCGCCTGTGATACCTTCTGGACGGTCCTCAGGCAGGCCGCAAGCTGGGCCGCGTTGGCGTCGAGCAGGTTGCGCGCCGGCGTCTTCGGCACCACCAGGGTATGTCCCTCGCAGCGTGGCATGATGTCCATGAAGGCCAGCGTCTCGTCATCTTCGTACACTTTGTACGCGGGCAGCTCGCCGCGCAAAATCTTGGCAAAAATGTTGTTGGCATCATAGCTTCGCATGAACTGCTCCCGCATAGGGCCAATTTTCCCGTGATCTGTCGCAGGCAGCTTGCTGTGCGTCAAGCGTTGCAGGCTCTGCATCAGTCTGGGAGCAAGCCTGCCAGGCTGCGCGTGGGCTAGCGACGCAAAGCGCCGCACCGGGAGCCCCGCAGGCACGCCCTGCAAAGACGGCGCCGTTAATCGACCTCTAACCTTAAAGCGCAAATTGTCTAGCTTGAGTAGGCGAATGCCAAGGGCTATGCGCCAAGGTATGGGATCGCCCGCGTGTGGGCGCAAATTGGCAAACGACCGCGTCTGGGCTTTCGCCCACAGTGCGGCGCTTCGAGGGCGGGTCATGTGCCATGACCAGTGGCGCATCAGGGCGTCGCGAGCGACGCGGCGATACGGCGATCGCAGCGGCGGTCCTTCTGTGGCTCATCGTGGGCTGGGTCGAGGGGCTCAGCACCGCCAAGATGGAGAGACCCTGGGCGCTCTCCTCCTATCTGGTGGCCAACGCGCACGCCTCAGGTCCGGTCCGATAGCGGACCCTTGCGGAAGGGCGCATATTCGGCGAGCTCCTTGCCCGCGGCATCGACGTAGGCGCGTTCGCGCTTGAGATAGTCGGCCACGGCGCGCCGCAATCCCGGATCGGCAAGGAAGTGCGCCGAGTAGGTCTTGCTCGGCAGATAGCCGCGGGCCAGCTTGTGCTCGCCCTGCGCCCCCGCCTCCACGCGCGCGAGCTTGTGGGTGATGGCAAACTCGATCGCCTGGTAGTAGCAGACCTCGAAATGCAGGAAGGGATGGTGCTCGAGGGCCCCCCAATAGCGCCCGTAGAGGCAATCCCCTCCAATCATATGCAAGGCGCCGGCGATCAGCCGTGAGCCGCGCTTGACCATAACGATCAGGCAATTCTCGCCCATGGCCTGCCCCAACAGGGAGAAGAACTTGCGGTTGAGGTAGGGGCGGCCCCACTTGCGCGAGCCGGTTTGCATGTAGAAGGCGAACAGCGCGTCCCAGCATCCTTCGGTGATCTCGGCGCCCCTGAGCCAGCTGATCTTGAGGCCCTCGCTCAGCGCCTGGTCACGCTCCTTGCGCACCGCCTTGCGTTTGCGCGACGCCAACGAGGCCAGAAAATCCTCAAAGCTGCCATAGCCGGCATTGTTCCAATGAAACTGCTGGTCGGTGCGCTTAAGGAAGCCCACTTCGCCGAGCCGCAACCACTCGGGCTCGGTGAGGAAGGTGACGTGGAGCCCGGAAAGATCATTGCGCTCGACCAGCTCTACGGCGGCCGCCGCCAGCAACTGGGCGTTGGCGTCAGCATCGGGCCCCGGCCGCGCCAGCAGCCGCCGACCGGGAACGGGTGTGAACGGGACCGCGATCTGCAGCTTTGGATAATAGCGCCCGCCCGCGCGCTCATAGGCCTCCGCCCAGCCGCGGTCGAACACGTATTCCCCCTGACTATGGGATTTCAGGTAGCAGGGGGCGCAGGCGAGGATCCCGTCGTCCCGGCCGATTTTGAGGCTCAGGTGTTGGGCGAGCCAGCCGCTGCGGCCACCGACGCAGCCTGCCTCCTCCAGCGCGTTGAGGAAGGCGTGGGCGAGAAAGGGATTATAGGTCTTCGGATCAGGATTGGCGCAGGCATCCCAGGCCGCGGGCGCGATCGCGGCGATCCGGGGTGTCACCTCGACCCGGGCGTCACAGGGTTTGCTCATGGCCATCGGCAAACGCTTGGCGAATTTTTCCTGGGCGCCGCACATGGCGCGCCTTGAGGATCCCACGAGCAGGCCAATGACACAACGCCCGTTGCAGGGGCCAGCCGTCTGCTCAAGACATGGCTGCGGTGCCGCTGGGGGCCTCGAAGATGGGCGCATCGGCCCAGCGTGCCGCGGCGGCGCGCTCTTTGGCCGTGCGCACGGTCCAGGTGAAGAGCACGGCGCGGGGGGCATGCTGCGCCAGCCAGGCCTTGGCCGGCTCCAGCATGCGGACGTCGACGGCAAAAAAACTGAGATCGCCCGGCGCTCTGTTGAGGAGCGCGGCGACGGCGGCGTTCTGCCCCGCCGCGCTCGGTCCTGCCCACCAGTTGCCGGCCAGCTGATGGCTGCCGACGACGATGCCGCGCGGCACGTCCGGCGCCAGTTTGCTGAGCTGGGTGACGACGGCCCGATCAAACGACATCAGCGCGACGGGCCCCGGATAGCCCAGGGCCGCTTCGGCGATCGCGGTCAAGAATCGTTTCGGCATGCGGCCGTCGCTCTTGATCTCGACCAGCAGCGGCACCCGTCCCGCCACCAAGTTGAGCAGATCCCGGAAGCTCAATATGCCGATGTCCTGATCCTTATAGCGAAGCCGACTCAGCTCCTCAGGTGTCTGGGCGACAATGCGTCCGTGCCCCCGTGTCAGGCGGTCGAGCGTGGCATCGTGGAAGACCATGGGCGTGCCGTCGCGCGCCGGCTGCAGATCGCACTCAATGCCATAGTCGTGGTCGATGGCGGCCAGAAAGGCGGGCGCCGTATTTTCGATCAGCCCGCGGCTTCTATTGTGCAGCCCACGGTGCGCGATGGGGCGGACAAAGATGCCACGGTCGAGGGCAACGGCCCCCGTAGGCGGCCGACGGCTCGGCCTCGGAGCAAGCGGCACTTTGGCCATCAGCACCCCTTCGCGTGCCGTTTTGATCAATCATTTCCGGCGCGCCTTCTGTGCACAGGGGGCGCCCTCTGCTAGAGAGGAATGCCCCAGCCCCCCAGCGGGGGTGCCCAGGCCCTAGTACCGCCCTTCTGTTCGGGAAAGAAGGCACAATGATGCACCCCAATTCCAGGCGCTGGCTCGCAGCCTTGGCGGTCGGCGCCGCCCTGCAACTCGTCGCGGCGCCCACCTGGGCCGGTCTCCAGCACGTTGTGCTGGCCCCGCACCGCGCCATCTACGAGATGACGCTCGCCGTGGCCCGCGGGGGCGCCGGCGTCACGGCGGTGTCGGGGCGCATGGTGTACGAACTGACGGGGTCGGCCTGCGAAGGCTATACGCAGAACATGCGCTTCGTCACGCAAATGACGAATCAAAAGGGCGGGGTGACCTTGACGGATTTGCGCTCCTCGAGCTGGGAGGAGGGGAGCGGCAAGCGCTTCCGCTTCAATTCCAGCCAGTTTCGCGACGAAAAGCCCACCGAGGCAACCGCCGGCGATGCCGCCCGCGCCAACACCGCCGACGCCGCTAAGGTCGAATTGACCAAACCCGTGAGCAAGCACCTGGCGCTGCCGCAGCGCGTCTATTTCCCCATTCAGCACTCGATCGCGCTGCTCGATGCGGCCAACCGGGGCAAGCGCTTTTTCCGTGCCGATCTCTACGACGGCTCCGAAAAGGGCGAAAAGGTCTACGACACCATCTCCGTGATCGGGCGTGTCGTTCCCGCCGGCGGCAACCGCAAGCTGACGCGGGTCAAAAATGCCGAGCGCCTCGACGCCATTGCGGCCTGGCCCGTCTCGATCGGCTATTTCGAGCCCAATTCGGACAAGACCGATGCGGTGCCGGTGTACGAGCTGTCGTTCTGGTTTTTCGAAAACGGCGTCAGCCGCAAGCTGTTCATCGATTATGGCGAGTTCGCCATCCAGGGAGAACTCGCCCAGATCAGCTTTCACGAACCAAGCAAGTGTGACCAGCCCAAGTAAACCGGGCTGCGCTGCTCGCCGCCGCCCAAGGGCTGCACCCACTCACGCATCCCTGGCACCCGCTTGCGGCCACAGCCAGGCGGCGCCACGCACACCGCTGGCGTCACCCCAGCGTGGCGGCTCGACGCGGACAGTTCGATCGCGCGCCAGGATGTAGGGCGCCAGCAAGGGGGGCAATTGCCGATAGAGGTGCGCGAGCTGGGATAGCCCGCCGCCCAGCACGACAAGGGTGGGATCGAAGATATTGACCACGTGGGCGAGACCCCGAGCAAGCCGGCTTGCGTGCCGCTCGAGCGAGGCGCGGGCAGCGGCGTCTCCGGCGGCGGCGTTGGCGGCAATGGCGGCGGCCGCAAGCGTCAGACCCGTATGGCGCAAGTGATCCTTTTCCAGGCCCGGCCCGGACACCCACGTTTCCATGCACCCCTTCTGGCCGCACCAGCACGGCGGGCCTGGATGCTCCGCCGGGTCAGCCCAGGGCAGCGGATTGTGGCCCCACTCGCCACCGGTGCCGCGCGGACCGTCGATCAGTTTGCCTTCGAACACGAGCCCACCGCCGCAGCCCGTGCCGAGGATCACTCCGAACACGGATCGGGCTCCTGCACCGGCGCCGTCGACGGCCTCGGAAAGGGCAAAGCAGTTGGCGTCGTTGGCGAGGCGCACCGGCTTGGTGAGAGCGTGTTCGAGGTCGCTTGCGAACGGCTTGCCATTGAGCCAGGTGGAGTTGGCGTTCTGCACGCCGCCCCCGCCAGGGGCGATCGAGCCGGGCATGCCGATGCCAACCGTGCCCGGCCGGCCGGCCGACTGTTCGAGTGCCGCCACCATGTCGGCAATCGCCCGCACGGTGGCGGCATAGTCCTGCTGCGGAGCGACGACGCGCCGGGTGGCGAGGGGCGCTCCGTCCTCGCCGAGGGCCACGCCGGCGATCTTGGAGCCGCCGAGGTCAATGCCGATCCGACAGGATCGGGCGGTTGCTTCAGGTGCCATCGGCGGCGTCCAGGCGGGCGAGAGCCGCGCCGATCGTTTCCGGGGCCAGGCGATGGCTGGCCGCGAAGGTCAAGAGCAGTGATTCGTCCTGCGCGAGGAAGTTCAAGACGGCAACGAGAACCTCGCCCGTGCCAATGCGGCGCTTGAGGTCGCCCGGCGCAATGCCCGTCAAGGCCAGGAAGCGCTGGAGGTGGTGCGGGTCTGCGGTCAGGAATGCAAGCCCTTGGGCGGCAATCGTTTCCGCCAGCTCCCGGTCGAGCGAATGTCCCCTTTGAGCGGACTTAAGCATATTGCCTTTTCCTTCGCTTTGCCGGCCGTTGCCAGCCACATCTTAAACAGTTGGTTAGCTGTTCTGAAGCAAAGTCGGCTGCCAGAGCCGCGTAGAATCGGTGCAGGAGTACGCGGGAGCGGGAGAGCGGGCCGCCGCATGACGTATCAGGAAAGCATCGGGTCCATCGCTGGCCGGCAGCCTGAGGCGCGCCGGCATCCCAAGACCGTGCTGATCGTGGAAGACAACGAGCTCAACATGAAGCTCTTCCACGACCTGCTCGACGCGCACGGCTATCGCACCTTGCAGACCAGAACCGGCATGGAAGCGCTCAAGCTGGCGCGCGAGCACCGCCCGGACCTGATCTTGATGGACATCCAGCTGCCCGAGGTTTCCGGCCTCGAAGTGACGAAGTGGCTGAAGGACGACGACGACTTGCGCGAGATCCCGGTGATCGCGGTGACGGCGTTCGCCATGAAGGGGGACGAGGCACGCATCAGACAGGGCGGCTGCGAGGCCTACATCTCCAAGCCGATCTCCGTCGTCACCTTCCTTGCCGCCGTGCGTCGCTATCTCGGTGAAGCATGAGCGGCTGCGGTCTGTGTAAATGACTGCCCGCGTTCACGCTCGTTGCCGACATCCTCGCCAACGTCAAGCTGCTGGTGGCTCGCCTCAACGCTCCTAGTCCTTCGAGGTGCTGAGCGCGCGCGCAGCGGCGAAGAGGCCGTCGCGGACGACGTTCTGAGCAAACCCGTCGCTGACATTGCCCGGATCACGCGCGTCGGCAACCTGGCGCGTCTTAAGGCGCTGAGCAATGAAAGATGCTGCGCATGGCCACCAGCGCCGACTTCAAACAGCTGAAGCGCGGCGAGGTCGCAGGCCTCACGCAAGCAGCGGCCGGGCGCATCCTGCTCGTGGAGGATCAGGCGCGCGTGGCGCAGCGTATGCTGTCCTGGCTCGGGCCGCGCAATGCCATCGAAGTGGAGAGCCGACCTCAACGCGGCGATGCTGCGCCTGGTCGAGGAGAGCTGGGATCTTCTTATCGTCAGTTTGAGCCTTGGCAATGCCGACGGCCTGCGCCTGTGCGGGCAGGCGCGCTCGCTCGAGCGCACGCGGCATCTACCCATCATCGTCTTGGTCGCGTCGAGCGAGGAAGCGCGCCTGTTGCGCGCCCCCGACATGGGCGGCAACGACGACCTGACGCGGCCGATCGACAAGCGCGAGCTGGCCGCGCGCGTGCGCACGCACATCAAGCGCAAACGCCACGGCGAGGATCGGCGCGAGCGCTTGGCCGCTGTCGGTGCTGCTGGTCGACGTCGACAATGTCAAGGCGATCAATGACACTTGGGGTGACGCGGCGGGCGACGCGATTTTTGCGCGAGCTGGCGGCGCGCTTTCGCCGCAAGACCCGCGCTCGATACGGCCTGTCCCTTGGGCGCAGAGGAGTTCCTATTCCTTATGCTGGCACGAGCCTTCTGGCTGCCAGTCAAATCGGCGTGCGCATGCGCCATTCGATTGCCGCGGAGCTCTTTCAGATCAATCGCGACGGCAAAATTGCCGTCACCGCCAGCGTTGGCATCGCCAGCCTGGACGGCGTCCACGACAGCTTGGAGCGGCTAAGGGCAGCGGGCCGATGCGGCCCTCTATGCCGGCAAAAAGGCGGGATGCAACCGCGTGGTGGCCGACGCGGCCTCGCCGGCGAGCCCGCGGGGCTTCTCATCTAAGTGATTGGAACATCAGCCGTTCTTTTAAGCCCGTGGCGGCGGCCAAGTCGCAGGGAATGACCCGCGGTTACCACGTCTCAACTAGGCGCAACGACCAAGCTATTGGGAGGATTGCATTTTGGCCGCCGATCTGCTTTCTTGGCCTGGGGTAATTGCGGGAGGAGGGATCAGCGGGAGTTGGTGCAGCGCGCCGCAACGGCGCCGCATCTATCAGTATACAATTCGAATCCTCACGGATTTTCAGGTCCGCCGCATCTCCTGAGGCCCGTGGGGTGTGATCGTCCTAAGCGGCTAGGAGTGGCCTCCTCATGTCATGCCGCCCAAGGACGATCGAACGCCAGGTCTGGCCAACGCCCTCTTTGGTCCACGACTTGGCAGGCCGGTGTTCGTGGCTGCTCGGACTTCTACCCCGCTGCCGATGTCAGTCACGGACCCGGCCACCAATTTTTCCAGGCAACGGGTGCGATCCTGAAAAAGGCGCCGGCGGCCTGCGCGCTTAACATCCACAAATCCAAAAGGGCGAGCCGAGCTGGCGCGCGCCGCGCCAGGCGGGGCCCTGCTGGCGCCGGACCGGCGCTGCCCCGTTACTTGATCTTGGTTTCCTTGAACGCCACGTGCTTGCGGGCGATCGGATCATATTTCTTGAAAGAAAGCTTTTCGGTCGCCGTGCGGGGGTTCTTCTTGGTGACGTAGAAGAAGCCCGTTCCCGCCGTACTCAGGAGTTTGATCTTTTGGGTGACGGGTTTGGCCATGGCAATATCTCCAGCAGTGATCGCCGGCACTCTATTCAGCCACGACGGTTAGTCAAGCGTCGCCTCGGCGGTGATGAGATCCCGCCGGTAGCTACCGCTGCGCCGATGATAGAAAGGCACCGGGAAATCGCCGGCGCCCAGGCCGCCAGCGGCAACGCGTTCGCCCAGATCCTCGAGCACGACGCGGGTGATGTTGGGTAGTTCCAGCGCGCGCGCCTGCGCGATCGAATGCCATTCCAGATCGGACAGCTCGCCGTCGGCGATGGCGACGCGGTGGGCAATGGCTTCGGCCGGCGCGCAGAAAAAGCGCGTATCGTAGCGCCGCGGCCGCCCGGGCGGCGTGATGGCGCGCGCAAAGAAAGTGAGCTGCGAGAGCGCTGGCGCGAAGCCCGCGGCGTAAAAGGCCTGCCACGGCGGCGCCTTGTGTGCGACCGGCGCGCCCAGCGGGTTGCCGATCAGGAGGCCCGCTTCTTCGAAGGTTTCGCGCACGGCGGCGAGCGCCAGGGCACGTGCTCTGCCCTCGCTCGGCGTGCCCTTCATCGAGACCATCAGTTTCTTGAGGTCGCCCGCCCCAATGTCCTCATCAACGGCAATCTGGCGGTCGGCGCGTTCGACGCGTCCGCCGGGAAAGACGTAGCGTCCTGGCATGAACACCATATCGAGACGCCGGCGCCCCAGCAGCACGCGCGGCTCTCCCGAGCTGGTGTCGAGGATGATGAGGGTGGCGGCATCGCGCGGCCGCAGCGCCCGCACTTTGGCTGCCGCGCCCGACGCCGACCTCGCCTCTTCGCCCGTCATGCTGATCCCGTATCCCGGTACGAGACACCGTCCCTCGGCTCCGCCCCGTGCGTCAAGTCTGGCATGGTTGCGCGCCGGCGCGCCCGCGCGGCGCCACTCAGCGCGCCCGCGGACGCCTGTCGCGCAAGAAAGCGCGCTGACGGCGGCCGCCCTTGCGCGGCGCGGCGGCGAGGCGGGTTGCGGGCGAGAGCATTTCGAAACGCAGCGCGCCGGCGGAAGGAACGGCCTCGATCAACCGTACGCGTACGGCGTCGCCAAGTCGGTAGCCCGCGCCACTGCGATCGCCGATGAGCGCATGCAGGTCCTCGTGGTGCCGATAGAAGTCCTCGCCGATGGTCGCGGCGGGCACGAAGCCATCCGCGCCGCTCTCGCTGAGCCGCACGAATAGTCCCGCGCGCGTCACCCCGGAGATACGGGCCTCAAAGGTGGCACCGACGCGTTCGCTCAGGTATTGGGCGATCAGCCGGTCCATGGTCTCGCGCTCCGCGGCCATGGCACGCCGCTCCGTGTCGGAGAGTAAGGCGGCGATCTCGGCGAGGCGTTGCGCCTCCTCCTCGCCCATGCCGCCGGCGCCCAGCCCCAAGACCTTGATCAGCGAGCGGTGCACGATGAGATCGGCATAGCGCCGGATCGGTGAGGTAAAATGGCTGTAGCGGGCCAGGTTGAGGCCGAAGTGGCCGGCATTCAAGACGGCGTAGGCGGCCTGCGATTGCGAGCGCAGCACGACCTCGTTGACGAGTTCGCGCGCCGGCAAGGTCTTGGCGCGCTCGAGCACGCGGTTGAAGTCGCCGGCACGCAGGTTGGCCGAGGCCGGAAGCTTGAGCTCGAGGCCCGCCAGGAACTCGCGCAGGGCGATGAGTTTTTCCTGCGAGGGCGGCTCGTGCACGCGGTAGATCACGGGTGCCTGTTTTGCGGAGAGCGTTTCGGCGGCGGCGACGTTGGCCGCAATCATGAACTCTTCGATCAGCCGGTGCGCCTCGAGCCGCTCGGGAATGACGACGCGCGTCACCCGGCCGTGAGCGTCGAGGATGACCTTGCGTTCGGGGAGGTCGAGTAGGAGGGGTTCGCGGCGATCGCGGGCGGCGGCGAGCGCGGCATAGGCCGCCCACAGCGGCCGCAACACGCTGTCGAGCAGGGGTCGGCAGGCCGGGCTGGGTTGCCCGTCGATGGCGGCCTGCGCTTCCTCGTAGGTGAGCTTGGCGGCCGAGCGCATGATCGCCCGCTGAAAGCTGTGGCCGCGCTTGTTGCCCTTCGCATCGATAACGATGCGCACGGCGAGACAGGCGCGCTCCTGGCCCGCCTGCAGGGAGCACAGCTCGTTGGAGATTTTCTCCGGCAACATCGGCACCACGCGATCCGGAAAATAGGCCGAGTTGCCGCGCACGCGCGCCTCATGGTCGAGCCGGCTGCTCGGACGCACGTAGTGGGCGACATCGGCGATGGCCACGTGCAGCACAAAGCCGCCCGCATTGCGCGGGTCGGCATCGCGCGCCGCATGGACCGCATCATCGTGATCGCGCGCATCCATGGGATCGATGGTGATGAGATCAAGCGCGCGCAGATCGGCGCGGCCGGCGAGGGTCGCCCGCTCGAGGCCGGCAATCTCGCCGAGCACGCCGGCGGGAAATTCATCTGGCATGCCGTGCGCGTGAATGGCGATCAGGCTGAACTTCTTCTGTTCTGCGGGGTTGCCGAGCGTCTCCAGCACGCGCGCTTGCGGCACGCCGAAGCGGCCGGCGCGGCTGAGGTCGAAGCGCACAAGGTCCCCCTCCCCGGCCTCGCCTTCATCGCCGGGCCGGATCGGCCACTCCTTGAGCTCCTTGCGGTCGATCGGGTCGATCACGCCCCCGCCACCGGCGCGCTGCCGAAAGATCCCGAGTTGCCGGCGCTTTTCCCGCGGCAGCCGCTTGATTGGTTCGGCCTCGTACCGACACCCGGCGACATCCGTCTCCTCGAGCCGGGTCAGGCGTGCCAGGATGCGGTCGCCCTGCCCGAACGGGGGGGCACGCGAGCCGCGAGCGCGCCCGTCCGGGAGCAAAAGCGCGCGCGGCTTTTCTCCCTCGGCCCGGTCCCATACGACGGGCTCGGCAATGAGCTCGCCGTCGGCGTCGCGCGCGACGATCTCGAGCACGGCGACGGGAGGTAGCTGCCCCCGTTCCTTGAAGGTCTTGCGATTGCCGCTGAGGAGGCCCGCTTCGGTCATTTCCGCGAGCATCCTTTTCAGCGCGGGTCGGTCGCCGCCCTCGACCCTGAAGGCGCGCGCAATCTCGCGCTTGCCGACCTTGCCCGTCGCGCCGCGCACGAATTCGAGGATCGCGTCTTTGCTTGGCAGTGCCGCTCGCGGTCGAGGTTCTTTGCGCTTGCGCGGCACCGTCTTGCCGGTCCTGCCTATTCTGCTGCCTCGCGCGTCCCGTTGGCCTTCTTGGCCTTGGCCTTGAGAGCCTTTTGCGCGGTCTTGGGCTTGTTGCCCTTGCCGGCCCGCTCGGGTGCCTCGGCGACCGCCGCCTTGGCTGGCTTGGCGGCCTTCGTTGCCTTGGCGGGGCTGTCCTTGGCCGGCTTGCTGCGGCGTTTGGGCTTGGCTGGACCCTTGGCAATGCGCTCGGCGATCAACTCAACCGCCTCATTGAGACTGAGCGTGGCTGGATCCTTGGAGCGGGGCAGCGTCGCGTTGACGTCGCCGTGCTTGACGTAAGGGCCATAGCGACCGGACAAGACCTGGACCTTGCCGCCTTCGCTTGGGTGGTCGCCCAGCTCCTTGAGCACGGTGGCGGGCGCGCGCTGGAAGCGTCCCTTGCCGACATTTGCCTTTTTCTCGGCCAGCAGCACGACGGCGCGATTGATGCCAATGGCAAAGACGTCCTCAACCGCGGCCAGATTGGCGTATGTGCCATCGTGCAGAATGAAGGGGCCATAGCGGCCGATGCCGGCCGTGATCGGTTTGCCGGTTTCCGGATGCAGGCCGACCTCGCGCGGCAGCGCCAACAGCTTTAAGGCGCGCTCGAGGTCGAGGTTTTGGGCATCGATGCCGCGCGGCACGGAGGCCCGCTTGGGTTTCTCCTCGCCGTCCGCGTCGCCCAGCTGCACATAGGGGCCGAAGCGTCCGCTCCTCAGCGTGACCGGCAGGCCCGTCTCCGGATCCTGCCCCAGCAGTTTGCCCTCGGGAGTGGCGGCTTCCGGCGCGCCGTTCTGGGAATCGGAGAATTGGCGCGTGTAGCGGCACTCGGGATAGTTGGAGCAGCCGATGAAGGCCCCGAACTTGCCGACCTTGAGGCTGAGCCGTCCCGCCCCGCAGTTGGGGCACTGTCGCGGGTCGCCGCCCTCCGGTTTGGGCGGGAAGATGTGGGGGCCCAGAATCTCGTTCAAGGCCTCGAGCACGTCGCCGACGCGCAAATCCTTGATCTCGTTGACCGCGCCCGTGAACTCGCGCCAGAAGTCGCGCAGCACGTCCTTCCACTCGAGCTTCCCGTCGGAAATGAGATCGAGCTTCTCTTCCAGGTCGGCCGTGAAGTCGTACTCGACATAGCGCTTGAAAAAGCCCTCCAGGAAGGCGGTGACAAGCCGGCCTTTGTCTTCGGGAATGAGGCGCTTCTTGTCGATGCGCACATAATCGCGTTCCTGCAACAGGCCGAGCGTCGAGGCGTAGGTGGAGGGCCGACCGATGCCAAGCTCCTCCATGCGCTTGACCAGCGTTGCTTCCGTGAAGCGCGGCGGCGGCTCGGTAAAGTGTTGCTTGGCCTCGATGGCGCGCGCCTGGAGCGGGTCACCCTCGGTGAGGGGCGGCAGGCGACGGCTGTCGTCGTCGTCCGCCTCTTCGGCCTTACCGTTGCGGGCACGGTCGTCGCGGCCTTCCTCGTAGAGCTTGAGGAAGCCCTCGAACAGCACGACCGAGCCGGTGGCCCGGAAGCCATAGGCCTTGCCGTCCTTGCCGGTGACGGCGATCTCGGCCGTGGTCTGCTCCAGCTCGGCGGAGGCCATTTGGCTTGCCACCGCCCGCTTCCAAATCAGCTCATAGAGCCGGGCCTGGTCCCGCTGCAGATGCCGCTGCACGGCCGCGGGGCGGCGACGAACATCGGTCGGACGGATCGCCTCGTGCGCCTCCTGGGCGTTCTTGGCCTTGGTCTTGTACTCGCGGATGAAGGGCGGAAGGTAGCGGGCCGAGTAGTCCTGCTCCACCAGCCGGCGAATGGCCGAGATGGCCTCCGGGATGATGGTGACGCCGTCGGTTCGCATGTAGGTAATGAGGCCGGTGGTCTCGCCGGCGATCTCCACGCCCTCGTAAAGGCGCTGCGCCACTTGCATGGTCTGCTTGGCGGAAAAGCCGAGTTTGCGCGATGCTTCCTGCTGCAGGGTCGAGGTGGTAAACGGCGCATAGGGATTGCGCCGGACCGCCTTCTTCTCGACCGAGGCGACGCGGAAGGGGGCGCCTTCGACCGCGGCCTTGATGGCATTGGCGCTGGCCGCATCCTTGATGTCGAGCCGATCGAGCCTGCGCCCGGCGATGCTGGTGAGCCGGGCCCGCACCTCCTCGGCCCGCTGGGTCGCCAGCAAAGCCTCGATGCTCCAATACTCTTCGCTCTTGAAGGCCTCGATTTCCGCCTCGCGGTCGCACACCAGGCGCAGGGCCACTGATTGCACGCGGCCTGCCGAGCGCGCTCCCGGCAGCTTGCGCCAGAGCACGGGGGACAAGGTAAAGCCGACGAGGTAATCGAGCGCGCGCCGGGCAAGGTAGGCTTCCACCAGCGGCGCATCGATGGCGCGCGGGGCTTTGAAGGCTTCCAGCACCGACTGCTTGGTGACGGCATTGAAGGTGACCCGTTCCACGGGCACGCCCTTCTTCAGCGCCTTCTTGTCCTCCAGAATGCGCAGGATGTGCCAGGATATGGCCTCGCCCTCGCGATCGGGGTCGGTGGCGAGGATCAGCTTGTCGGCCTTTTTGACGGCATCGGCGATCTCGCGCATGACCTTGCTGGACTTGCCATCCACGTCCCAGTGCATGGCAAAGTCCTTGTCAGGCTCCACCGAGCCGTCCTTGGAGGGCAGGTCGCGCACGTGCCCGTAGGACGCCAGGACCTTGTAGCTGGAACCGAGATATTTATTGATCGCCTTGGCCTTGGCGACCGATTCAACAATGACAACGTTCATGAAAGGTCTTTGCGGCAGCGCCGACCCAGGCCCTCTGGGCGGCCGCGCGATCCTTTAGCTGTTGGTACCCTTGCCCGATGGGCGGCGAGAACATGGTGGATGCAATGGAGCGTGTCAAACGTCGCGCCCCCAGTATTTTCTGCGGATAATCATTAAGAATGTAGTTTTAGCCTCTTTCGGTAGGAATATCTGCGGCTTCAGCCGAGAATCCCTCGGTTATTTTGTAGGCTTTCTGCCGCTGCGACGCTGAGGCTTGGCAAAGCCCACGCTGTCCCGCCAGCGGGCGGGGTGCTGGCGCGGCACCAGCGCCGCCCAGCATCGCCTGCGCTCCCCCGCGCGGCCTCACAAGGGCTTCGCGCCGATGCGGGCTTCCTGACCCGCCAGCAGGCGGCGCATGTTGGCGTGGTGCTTAAGGACGATCAGGGCCGCCATCATCAGCACGTAGAGGAGGCCCGCCTGACCAAAGATCAGATAATAAAGCACCACCGCCGCGGTGCCGCAGAGCGCGGCCAGCGACGAGTAGCGCCAGAGGCCAGCCACCGCCGCCCACACCAGGACGAAAACGGCCGCGGCGGGCCAATGCACGCCCAACAGCACCCCGATGAAGGTGGCAATGCCCTTGCCGCCATAGAAGCCAAGCCAGAGCGGGAAGAGGTGGCCCAGGACCGCGCCGAGCCCGGCCAGGTAGGTCAGCCGGTAGGCGTCGAAGCCCACCGCGCGCTTGGCCACTTCATAGACAATGAGGACGGCGAGGGTACCCTTCAGGAGGTCGAGCGCCAAGGTGGCTGCCGCCAAGCCCCGGTGTCCCGTGCGCAAGACATTGGTGGCACCGATGTTGCCCGAGCCGATCTTGCGCACATCGCCAAGCCCGGCCGCGCGCGTCAACAGCAATCCGAACGGGATTGAGCCCAACAGGTAGCCCGTCGCCAACGCCAGCAGGCCATAAAGTGTGTAGGTTGCGCCCATCCCCGGTGCTCGGGTTTTTAGAAATCGCGTCAGCTGCGGTCCATGCCAGCGTATTGGTAGGCGAGGGTGCCCGCAACCATGGTGTAGAGAACGCGCCCCTGCATCTTGCTTTCATCGAAGGGTGAGTTCTTCGAGCGCGCTTTGAGCTGGACCTTGTCGACCACCCACGGCAACCCGAGATCGACCACGATCACGTCGGCCGGTGCCCCCTTCTGCAGTCGCCCCGCGGCGAGCCCCAAGAGCTTGGCTGGGTTGGAGGTCAGCGCTTTCAGCAAGGGAATGAGACCGACCTCGCCGCTGTGATGCACACGCAAGGCGGCGGCGAGCAGGGTTTCGAGGCCAATGGCGCCGTCGGCAGCCTCCGCAAAGGGATGCCGCTTGACGTCGGCGTCCTGCGGGTCATGGCTCGAGACGATCACGTCGATGTCGCCGGCGGCGATGCCCCGCACCATCGCCGCGCGGTCCTCTTCCGCGCGCAACGGCGGGCGCAACCGGAAAAAAGTGCGGTAGGGACCGATGTCGTTCTCGTTGAGCGTCAAATGATTGACGGAAATGCCACACGTCACCGGCAGTTTGCGCGCCTTGGCGGTGCGGATCACGGCCAGGCTTTCCGCGCAGCTGATGGTCGCGGCGTGGTAGCGGCCACCGGTGATCTCGACCAGGCGCACATCGCGCTCAAGCACAATGGTTTCGGCCGCCTTATGCGCAGCCGGCAGGCCGAGGCGGGTCGCCACCTCGCCGGCATTCATGACCGCCCCGTCGATCAGGTGAGGATCCTCGGTGTGGTGGGCGATCAGCGCACCGAAGTCTTTGGCGTAGAGCAGCACATTGTGCATGACGCGCGTGTTGGCCACGCTGGATTTGCCGTTGGTAAAGGCGATGGCCCCGGCGCGCTTCAAGAGCCCGATCTCGGTCATGTCGTGGCCTTTGAGGCCGCGCGTCATGGCCGCCATGATGTGGACGTTGACGGCGGCATTGTCGCGCGCCCGACGCTGAATGAAATCGACCAACGCCACCTGGTCGATCACGGGCTCGGTGTCCGGCATGACAACCATGGTGGTGACACCGCCGGCGGCGGCCGCCTGGCTCGCCGTCTTCAAGGTCTCGCGGTGCTCCTGGCCGGGTTCCCCGGTGAACACCTGCATGTCGATGATGCCGGGGCAGAGCACGTGGCCCTTGCAGTCGATCACGGCCGCCCCGTCGGGCGCATTCCGGCGCAGGTGGCTGCCGAGATCGGCAATCATGCCAGCGCGCACCAACAGGCCGCCCGGCTCGTCCTTGCCCGAGGCCGGGTCGACGAGCCGCGCGTTCAAGAACGCGGTCGCGTCCGGTGGCGGCGGCGGATCGGATTTCTTCATACGCTTGCGCACTTCTCAATGGTTGGGCAGCTGACGCGCCATGGCCTCGAGCACTGCCATGCGGACGGCCACACCCATCTCGACCTGCTCGCGAATGACGCTGCGGGAGTGATCGGCAATGGTGGAGGCTATCTCGACGCCGCGGTTCATGGGGCCGGGATGCATGATCAGGGCATCGGGCTTGGCGCGGGCCAGCTTCTCGTGGTCGAGCCCGAAGAAGTGGAAGTATTCGCGGGTGGAGGGCACATAGGAGCCTTGCATGCGCTCCTTCTGCAGCCGCAGCATCATGACAATGTCGGCGTCCTCCAGGCCGGCATTCATGTCGGTATAGACCTCAGCGCCGAGCCGATCGGTGTGGGCCGGCAACAGCGTCGACGGTGCCACCACCCGCACCCGGGCACCCATGATGTTGAGGACGTTGATATTGGAGCGCGCCACGCGCGAGTGCAGGATGTCGCCACAAATCGCCACCGTCAGCCCGGCGATGCGGCCCTTGGCGCGGCGGATGGTGAGCGCATCGAGCAGCGCCTGGGTGGGATGCTGATGCGCCCCGTCACCGGCGTTGATCACCGAGCAGTCCACCTTCTGGGCCAGGAGCTCGACCGCCCCCGCGGCGTGGTGGCGCACCACCAGGATATCCGGACGCATGGCGTTGAGCGTCATGGCCGTGTCGATCAGCGTTTCGCCCTTGGTGACCGAGGAGGTCGAAACGTTCATGTTCATGACGTCGGCGCTGAGGCGCTTGCCGGCGAGCTCAAAGGAGCTCTGCGTCCGCGTCGAGGCTTCGAAGAAGAGATTGATCAGCGTTCGACCGCGCAACACGTCGCGCTTTTTGATGACTTGGCGGTTGCCGTCGGCGGCCTTGTCGGCCAAATCCAGGAGTGCATTGATTTCGCCGGCCTTGAGGCCTTCACAGGTCAAGAGATGGCGGCGGACGAAGGAGGCGGGATGAATGGCGCTGGTCATTAAAGGCGGTCCTATACGCCGACTCCGCCGGGCTCGCAAGCCACGCCCGGCGGCGAGCGGTGGAGAAGGCCGCCGGCGGGCTGCGCCAGCCCCCAAGCGTTGCTAGGTTGAGGCTTTCCTTGAAAGGAGCAGGCGCATGCTCGAGCCGTTCCAGACGCATGAGGTTTTCAACCAAAGCCCGCCGTTCCAAGACGTGAATTTGTTCACGACCGATGCCGCCCTCAAGGAGGCGGTCAGCCGGGAAGGGGCGGCACACGCGGTCCCAGGGCTCATGAAATTCGGGGCGATCTGCGGCAGCACCGAGGCCCTGGAGCAAGCCCGCCTCGCCAATGAAAATCCACCCCGGCTGTTGGGCTTCGACAGCACAGGCGCAAGGCTCGACGTGGTGGAATATCATCCGGCCTACCACGCTTTGATGCAGATCAGCATCGGCCAAGGACTACACTCTTCGGCCTGGGATCATCTGGCCGAGCCCGGCGGCGTACGGCGCCCCGGCGCACACGTCGAACGCTCGGCCGGCTGTTACCTCGCCAATCAGATGGAAGCGGGGCACCAGTGTCCCATCACGATGACGAACGCGGCGGTGCCAACGCTCCTGCTTGCGCCGGAGCTCGCCGCCCAGTGGCTGCCAAAGATCCTGGCGCGCAGCTACGATACGTCGCTGCGGCCCGTCGTTGCGAAGCGCGGCGTCACCCTCGGCATGGGCATGACGGAAAAGCAAGGCGGCACCGACGTGCGCGCCAACACGACACGGGCCGAGCCCGTGGGCCGGCCGGGTCCCGGGGCCGAATACCTGATCACGGGGCACAAATGGTTCATGTCCGCGCCAATGTCGGATGCCTTTCTCGTGCTGGCCCAGGCGCCGGGCGGCCTCAGCTCGTTCCTGCTGCCGCGGGTTTTGCCGGACGGCAGCCGCAATCAGCTGCGCTTCCAGCGTCTCAAGGACAAGCTCGGCAACCGCTCCAATGCCTCCTCTGAAGTCGAGTTTCAGGCCGCGCACGGCTGGCTGATCGGCGAGGAAGGCCGCGGCGTTGCCAGCATCATGGAAATGGTGACGCTGACGCGGCTCGATTGTGCCGTGGCCTCGGCTGGGCTGATGCGGCTGGCGCTCGCCAACGCCATTCACCACTGCCGGCATCGGCGCGTGTTTCAGAAGCACCTCATCGATCAGCCGCTGATGCAGCAGGTGCTGGCCGACATGGCTCTTGACGTGGAGGCCGCCACGGCGCTCGCGTTGCGCTTGGCGCGCGCCTTCGACCGCGCCGAGGACAAAAGTGAGGCAGCCTGGCGCCGGCTGATGACGCCCGTCACCAAGTACTGGGTGTGCAAGATGGGCCCCGCGCTTGGCTATGAGGCGCTCGAGTGCCTCGGCGGCAATGGTTATGTGGAGGCCGGCTTGGCCGCGCGCCTTTACCGTGAGCTGCCGCTCAATGCCATCTGGGAGGGGTCCGGCAACGTCATGGCACTTGATCTTTTGCGCGTGCTCGAGCGCGAGCCGGAGACCTTTGAGCGCGTGCTCGAGGGCCTTGCCACCGACGCCGGCGGCGAGGCGCCGTTACGGGCGGAGTTGGCGCGCTTGCGCTCGCTGAGGCAGGACCCGGCGCGCTTGCTCGCGCGCGGCCGCGACGTGATCGAAGGGCTGGCGTTGCTGGCCGCCGGGGCGCTCTTGCGCGCGGCGGCGCCAAGCTCGGTGGCCGATGCCTTCCTGGCGACGCGCTTTTCGCGCACCGGCGGCCGCAGCTACGGCCAAGGTCTGGCAGGGGCCGACACGCGCGCCATCGTTGATCGTGCGTTGGCGGGCTAGCGCCAACGCCCGAGCTTAAGCTGAGCCGCCGCGCCTAGGAGTGCAGCGATTTGACGATCTCGCCCAGCGCTTCGATGAAATCGCCGCGCTGATCGGTCTTCAGCGCCGACAGGATGCGCTGGTCGACGCGCGAGGCCACCGGTTTGACGGCGCCGAGCGCGGATTGCCCCCTGGCAGTCAGGCGCACGGCATACATGCGCGCGTCGCGGCGGGTGCGCTTGCGGTGCAATAGTCCCTTTTTCACCAGCCTGCGCACGATGTCGGCGAGCGTGGACCGGTCGACACCGGTTTGTTCGACCAACCCCGTCTGCGAAATGTCCGGGTTATGGGCAACGCAGGCAAGAACGGCATATTGGCGCGGGGTTAGATCGACTTTGCCGGTTTCGTTGGTGAAGAGTTCCTCTGCGCGCTGACCAGCACGGTGCAGGAGGTGCAGGGCCGACGCCTCAAGCGGGCCTGAACGATGGTTGTTTCTCATGGCTTGGATATCCACCTCACTCAATATTGATGAGAAAAGCCAGAGCAGCTGTTGGGCGCTCGCGCCGACCTGGCTCTGTACGTAGTGTGCGATACCGCAATGATCCAGACGGACCCCAGCGGCTTTATCCGTCGGCCAACGAAAATTCGACCGACGACGGCTCAATTCAAGTTTTCTAGCAAACCTGGCGCTGGCGAGAAGTGGCGATCGACGCGCGAAAAGGTCGCGGCGTGCTGAGCGAGGCCGCAAAGCCACGTTTTGCGCGAGGAGCGTGAACAGACACAGGGGGGCCTGTGCACAATCCTCAGCAGGACGAGCAATTCACAAAGATGTTGCTTGCACATTCTTTGAACTGTGCCCCTGCGCGGCACCGCGCGCCGCGGCCGGTAGCAAGCCGACCTCGCATGCCCCAAGTTTGCCCTCCAGGGCGGGGCGCGTAAGCAAGAACGTGAGAAAGCGACCAAGTGAGACCGAGAGCGCGAGCGAGAAGAGCGCGAGAAGACAGATCACGGCAAGCGATCGGCTCACACGCACGGTGGCAATTGACCGCAGCGATCAAGCTTGAGGTGGGTCCGAGGTCGGCGGTTTTGTGACCCTCTGCATGCGGTCGAGCGCCGTCTGCAGGATCAGGGTCGCCGCAACTTTGTCGATCACGGCCGCGCGCCGACGACGCGAGGTCGCCGCCGCAAGCAACAGCCGTTCCGCCTCCGCGGTGGTGAAACGCTCATCCCAAAGCAGGATCGGCAAGGCGATGCGTTTTGCCAAGTTGCGCGCAAAAGCGCGCGTTGATTGCGCGCGCGGGCCCTCGCTGCCACTGAGGTTTTGCGGCAGTCCGATGACGAGGCCGCCGACGGCATTGGCCTCGATGAGCCCCGTTAGGCGGGCAACGTCGAGGGAGAATTTGCCGCGCTTGAGCGTGGTCAACCCCGAGGCGATGGTACGCGTGACGTCGGAAAGCGCAAGGCCCAAGGTCTTGCTGCCGAGGTCGATGCCGATGAGCCGCGCGCCGGCCGGCAGCATGCGTTTGAACGCGTCCGCGTCCTCGAGCGGGGCGGCGTATCGATCTGGGTCCTGAGCCAGCATGTGAGCCCGAGCGCCTCAGCCATCCTGGGGCTGAGCAGCGGGCCTCTTAGCGCGCCTGGCCGCGGCGGGCAATTACCCCGTTCGCAAGCTGCGGGGGCGCGCAAAAAAAGCGCGCCTGCCGCGCGGGGCCGCCCAGCCCGGCCGCGCAGGGGGAGCGAAAGGCGGCCGGGATCGTTTTGATGGGCAACGGCGTGCCAGATATAGTGCCGGCGGCGCCGTGCCTTGTGGGCGCCAAGACAGGAGAGAGCTCATGGCCGATGTCAGCGTGCAAGACCCCGACGGCGCGCTAAAGTCCGATCGCCAAGCGGGCGCGCGCGAGGTCGGGCGCGGCCTTCCCCCCTTCCTGGCAAACCCCAATCCGCATGTCGTGCTCGCGGTCTATAGCGCCACCACCTTTCTTTCGGCGCTCCTGTTGTTTTCCGTGCAGCCGATGTTTGCCAAGATGGTGTTGCCGGTGCTCGGCGGTTCACCCTCAGTGTGGGCGGTGGCGATCTTTTTCTTTCAGGCCGCGCTGCTTATTGGCTACTGCTACGCCCATCTGTTGATTGCCAAGGCGCCGCCGCTGCTGACGGGCATCATCCATCTGGCCGTCTGCATCATTGCCTTTCTGGCGCTGCCGATCGGCCTGCCCAGCGGCTGGACCGAGCCGCCGGCAGGCGAGCCCTACCTGTGGCAGATCGGCCTCTTCACGGTGGCGATCGGCTTGCCGTTCCTCGCCGTTGCCGCCAATGCGCCCTTGCTGCAGGCGTGGTTCGCGCGCACGCGGCACGCCCAAGCCGACGACCCCTATTTTCTCTACGCCGCCAGCAATCTCGGCAGCCTGATCGCCTTGCTCAGCTATCCCTTCATCCTCGAACCGGCCTTCGGGTTGCGGGCGCTGAGCCGGTTCTGGGCGGCGGGCTTCGCCGTGTTGCTGGCGGCGCTGGCGTTGGCGTTTGTGCTGATGCTGGGTCGCGGCGCGGTCGGCCCGGCCGACCGCACGATCGCGGCCGCCGCGCCCGGCCAACCCGGTGCCGCCCCGACGTGGTCGGATCGGCTGGGCTGGATCGGCCTGGCGCTGGTGCCGGCGGCGCTGTTGACGGCGTTCACCACCCACGTCACCACCGATATCGCCTCCGCGCCGCTGCTCTGGGTGCTGCCGCTTTCGCTCTATCTCTTGACGTTCGTGCTGGTGTTTCGCGAGCGGCCGCTGGTGCCGCGGCCTCTTCTGCTCGCCGCGCACCTGATCGCGCTGGCGGTGGCCCTGCTTGCCATTGCGCAGACCAAGCACGAAACCTGGTTCATTACCGCGGCCACCGGCGTTGCCGTGTTCTTCACCTCGGCCATGGTCGCGCACCGCACGCTCTACGAGGCGCGGCCGGCGGCCCGCTATTTGACCGAGTTCTACCTTTGGATGTCCTTCGGCGGTGCGCTCGGCGGCCTGGCGGCGGCGCTGGTAGCGCCCCGCATCTTCAGCGAGGTGTTCGAATACCCACTTCTGCTCGCCCTCTCGATGGCGTGCCGGCCGGGCGTGTTCGCGCCCGCCGCGCTGCGGCGCCTGGCCGGGACGCTCGGCGCCTGGGGTGGGCGCACCGGGCCGCGCGCTGAGCTCGAGGGCGGCACGCGCCTCAGCGAGGCCGACAAGCAGGAGATGCTGATCGGCTGGCTCATCATCGCCGGCGGCCTGCTCGCCATCTACTGGGTGCCCTGGGCCATGCAGCGGTTCAATCTCGACCTCAACGAATGGGGTAGCACGCCGGTGGTGGTGGGCCTCTTGGTGCTCGTGCTGTTTGCGCAGTTTCGCTGGCCGGTGCGCCAGTTCCTGACGGCTCTGATGATCTTTTGCGCGCTGGCGCTGTTGCCGTCGGGTGTCAAGCGCGGCGACGCGCAGCGCAGCTACTTCGGGGTCTACCGGGTGCAGACGTCGAGCGACGGCGACTACCACACCTTGATCCATGGCACCACGCTGCACGGCGCCCAGCGTGTCCGGGACGAAAAAGGCAACCTCGTCGATGATCCAAGTCCCGCCACCTATTACTACGAGAACAGTCCCATTGCCCGCACGGTCGCCAAGGTGAGGGAGAGCTTGGGTGATAAGAAGGGACGCTACGGCGTGACGGGTCTCGGCGCCGGCTCGCTGGCCTGTCATTCGCAGGAGGGCGAGGCCTGGCGTTTCTTCGAGATCGATCCGGTGATCATCGGCATCGCCAGCAATCCCAAATATTTCACGTTCCTCGCGCACTGCCAGCCGCAGCCGGACATCGTGCTGGGTGACGCGCGGCTGACCATGGCCAAGGAAGCCAACGACAGCTTCGATCTGTTGGTGATCGACGCCTTCTCCTCCGACGCCGTCCCGGTGCACCTGATGACGGCGGAAGCCATCCAACTCTACCTCGACAAGATCAAACCGAACGGCGTCGTGCTTTTGCACATCTCCAATCGCTACCTCGATCTCGACGCCGTCCTGGGCGCCACCATCAAGGTCTTGCCCGGGGCGCACGGTTTCATTGTCACCGATGATTCCGCCGACGGCAGTTACGCCCAATCGACGTCGACCGTGGCGCTGTTTGCCAAAAATGCCGCGGCGCTCGATCCGTTGCGCGATTTGGAAGAGGTCAGCGATTTCGAGGTGAGCGCGCTGCGCCCATGGACGGATGATTACTCCGACATCCTGGGCCCGTTCCTGAGCAAGATGAAAAAGCGGGGCGGCTGAGCCGCCCCTGGGCCCTCAGGTCAGCGCAATGATGCGGGCCTCGGCGGCGGCGGCGAGGCGCGCGGGCGCGACCGGAAAGACGGCATCGGGCGTGCCAGCGGCTGCCCAGACGAGGTCGTAGTCGAGCAAGGCCGCATCCATGAAGGTGATGAGGGGGGTCGGATGCCCAAGCGGGGGAATGCCGCCGATGGCAAAGCCGGTCACCTCGCGCACGTCATTGGCGTCGGCTCGCCGCAAGGCCTCGCCGATCACCTCGGCGACGCCCTGTTCGTTGACACGGTTGGCGCCTGAGACCAGCAGAAGATAGGGCTTGCCGGAGGTGGCGCCGCGGAATAGGAGCGATTTGACGATCTGGCCGAGGCTGCAGCCGCAGGCGGCGGCCGCCTCGGCGGCGCTGCGGGTGGCCTGCGGCATGTGCCGCACGTCACCGTCGAGCCCCTTGGCCTTGAGGGCATCCTTGACGCGCTGGGCAGCAGGCTTGAGGTCGGCCATGAAAAGCCTCCGTCGGGGCGGCTCCGGGCTTCGGTTGCAGCCGGCCTTTAGCGCCGTTATGAGTGCAGCGCAATGAGCAGCGCGGAACCGGCAATGGAAGTCGACGAAGCAACAGTGCGGCGGATTGCGCGCCTGGCGCGCATCAAGGTCACCGATCGGGAAGCCAAGGCGCTCGTGACGGAGTTGTCGGGCATCTTCGAGTGGATCAAGCAACTCGATGAAGTCGACACCCGCGCGGTCGAGCCGATGACCCGCGTCGTCGCCATGACCCTGAAAAAACGGGCGGACCAAGTCACCGACGGGGACATCGCCGATGACATCGTGGCCAATGCCCCGGCCGCCGACAATCACTTCTTCTTGGTGCCGAAGGTGGTGGAGTAGCCATGCCAATCGCGGTGGCCGCCGAGAGTCCGCTGAGCGCTGACGTGCGCCGCCTGATCGCCGAGCTCAATGCGACATTGTTGGCGCTGACGCCCGCCGAATTTTGCTCGCACCTGAGCGTGGAGGAGATGGCGGCCCCGCTGACCTGCGTGTTCGTGGCGCGCGCCGCGGGAATAGCGGTCGCCTGCGGTGCCTTGCGCCGGCACGCCGGCGGCATCGGCGAGGTCAAACGCATGTATACCGAGCCCGCCTATCAGAGCCGCGGTATCGGTGCGCGCATTCTGGGCGAAATCGAGGGGCTGGCGCGGCGCGAAGGCATAACGCGCCTGGTGCTCGAGACCGGGCACCGGCATGGGGCGGCCTGGCGCCTCTACGAACGCGCGGGCTTTAGCCGCTGCCCCCCTGTGCTCGACTATCCCGCGTCTGCCTACTCGGTGTTCTACGCCAAAAGCATCGCGCCTGGGGACAGCCCATGAGCGACCTCACCACACTGACCCTGGTCGAGGCCCGCGCCGGCCTCGCCGCCAAGCGTTTCTCCGCCACGGAATTGACCTCGGCCTTCCTGGACGCCATCGAAGCCAGCAACAAATCGCTCAATGCCTACGTGCTGCCGACGCCCGAGCACGCCCTGGCCCGGGCGAAGCTGAGCGAGGAGCGCTATGCCAAGGGTGAAGCGCGGCCGCTCGAAGGGCTGCCGCTCGGCATCAAGGACCTTTATTGCACGCGCGGCGTGCGCACCACCGCCTGCTCCCACATCCTGACCGGCTTTACGCCGACCTATGAATCGACCGTCACCCAGAACTTATGGGACGCGGGTGCCTTGATGCTGGGCAAGCTCAACAACGACGAGTTTGCCATGGGCTCCTCGAACGAGACCAGTTGCTTCGGGCCGGTGGTCAATCCTTGGCGGCGCAAGGGCTCCAACGTGGCCCTGGTGCCGGGGGGCTCTTCGGGCGGGTCGTCTGCGGCGGTTGCCGCCGATCTCTGCCTTGGCGCCACGGCCACCGACACGGGTGGTTCCATCCGTCAGCCGGCGGCGATCACCGGCACGGTGGGGATCAAGCCGACCTATGGGCGTTGCTCGCGCTGGGGCATCGTCGCGTTCGCCTCATCCCTCGATCAGGCCGGGCCGATTGCCAAGTGCGTGCGCGACGCTGCCATTCTCCTGCGGCACATGGCGAGTGTGGATGCCAAAGATTCGACCTCCGTCGACATCGCCGTGCCCGATTATGAGGCCGCCGTCGGCCGCTCCATCAAGGGTCTCAAAGTGGGTGTGCCCAAGGAGTATCGCCTGGACGGCATGCCGAAGGAGATCGAGGAGCTTTGGCAGCAAGGCATTGCTTGGCTCAAAGCGGCCGGGGCCACGGTTCACGAGGTGTCGCTGCCGCATACCCGATACGCCCTGCCGGCCTATTACATCGTGGCCCCCGCCGAGTGCTCCTCCAACCTGGCGCGCTACGATAGCGTGCGCTATGGCCTGCGCGAGCCGGGCCAGGATTTGCTCGACACCTATGAGACGACGCGCGCCGCCGGCTTCGGTGCCGAGGTTCGCCGGCGCGTGCTGATCGGAACCTATGTGCTGTCGGCCGGCTACTACGATGCCTACTATCTCAAGGCACAAAAGGTACGCACACTGATTAAGCGTGACTTCGAGGCGGTGTTCGAGCGTGTCGATGTGCTGCTGACGCCAACGACGCCGGGCCCGGCCTTCGGCATCGGCGAGGTGTCGGGGGATCCGATTGCGATGTACCTCAACGACATCTTCACGGTGACCGTGAACATGGCGGGGCTGCCCGGCATTTCCGTTCCGGCCGGCATATCTTCGGAAGCGACACCCTTGGGTCTGCAACTGATCGGCAGACCCTTCGACGAGGCGACCCTGTTCCGGGTTGCCCAGGTGATCGAGGATGCCGCCGGGCGCTTCAGGGCACCGCAGCGCTGGTGGGATTCGCGCTTAATGGGTCACAAGTCAGCCGGCGCTGGGTCGAGCGCGGCGGGCAAGTCGGGAGACGAGACATGAGCGTGCGAGGACCCGCGGAGTGCAAGGATCTCGGCGAGGTCCGTGTCGAAATCGACCGCATCGACAATGCCCTGGTCGATCGCATCGCGGAGCGCCTCGGCTATGTCGAACGCGCCTGGCAACTCAAGCTGCAGTTGGGACAGGAAGCCAACGTGCCCTGGCGCAATCAGCAGGTGATCGACAAGATCCGCGCCCGCGCCAGCGAAAAGGGCGTGCCACCGGACCTGTGCGAAGCACTCTGGCGTCAGATGATCGGCTGGTTCATCCAGTACGAAGAGGAAAAGCTGCGTGATGAGCTCGAAGGCAAGTCCTCCGGCTGAGGCAATGAGGGCTGGCTAGTCGCATGCCGCCGCTTGAACCCGTCAATCTCGCCGCCGTGCTTTTGAGCGCCCTGTTCAATCCCGCCGTGGTGGTCGTCGCCGTCTGGCTGGGCCGCCGGGCCGATCAATGGCAGAAGCTGCCAGTGGCCGCGTTTGCGGCGGCGCTGGTTGGCTCCGCACTCGTTTTTGTGGCGGTCTTTCTGCGCGTGCCCGGTGTCGTTCATGTTGGCCGGGCGACGGCGGGGGTGTTTGTCAGCGAATTCCTGATCGGTTTGGTCTGGGCGGCGCTGGCCTATCGGTTCTGGCCCGCGCAGAGGTGAACGATCCCATGCGTGCCGCCGCGAGCCTCCTGCGCCTCTGGCTCCTCGGCACGCTGCTGATCGTGGCCGGCGTGCTCATTTGGGCCTTCGCCCCGGTGCTGATCTTTGTTGCCCTGCTGGCCGGCGGCCTTGGCATCCTCTCCTTGGCGATGGTGGCCCTCGCCCGCGGCCTCGAACGCGGGCTCGGCAAAGCCCGCAGGCGCCGCCCCGACGGCGGCTGAGGCCAAAAGGTATGAAACGAGCCGGCCTTAGGCCGCGGCCGCGGTGGGTGGCAGGGCGGCCAACGCAGGCGCCAGGGTCTTTTGCAAGCGCATCAGTCCCCTGGTGTCCAGGCTGCGCGTGATGGAAAATCCTGCCCTTTGCGCCAACTTGAGCATCCGCTCGTTGCTGTCCAACGTCTCACCAACGAGGCACCGAATGCCGGCCTGCGCCGCGCGGCGCGCAAGGGTTTCGAGCAGCCGTCGCGCCAGCCCCAGGCCCTGCCAAGGCTCGGCGACGGCGATGGCAAACTCAGCTTCGCTGCGGTCCGCGCGCAGGGCGTAACGCGCTTCGGCGATGACACGCTCGTGCCCGTCGCGGAAGACCTCCGCCACCAGCGCCAAATGCGAGGTGTAATCGACCTGGGTGAGGCGCTCCAGCAGCCCGGGCGGCAGACTGCGCATGGCCGACAAAAACCGCTGCTGGCGCGCGCGCGGGGAGAGATCTCCGAAAAAGGCCGCCGTCAGGTCTTGATCCTGCGGCAGGACGGGCCGGATCACCACGCGTTCCCCCGCGAGCTCAAGCACGTCGATGAGGTCGGCTGGATAACGATGGATCTCGTAGGTCATTGTCGTCCCTCCCCTCGGAGCCGGCTCGCCCCTTCAAGGGTCACGCCGCGCGCTGCGCTGGGGCCGGCTCGATCCGCCGCTCGGCCGGGGCCGGTTCGACCCGAAAGCGCGCCGCGCCCAGGCCATAGACGATGGCCATACCGTCGCGGTCGAGCTCGAAGGACTGGCCGCGCTCAAGGGTGATGTCGCGATGATCGCCGGCTTGGGTGATCCAAAGCGCCCCGCTCAGGCACGCGATCCGCAGTCCGGCGCCGTCCTCGATGCGATAAATGCCGCGCGCGCTCAGCGTGATCAGACCTGGATTGATCCCTGGGAGCATTTGTCGCCTCCTGTTGCATGCGCCACGCGCATCTGAGGTTGCCCTATAGCCTTCATAAGGTGTAGAAATAGTTGGACTTGTGCGCTGCGACAAACGATCATTTCTCACCCGATGCATGAGTTTTGCGAATGGCTAGACGCTTCCACTTACCGCCCCTCGACCTGATCCAGGGTTTTGAGGCCGCGGCCCGGAACCTGAGTTTCACCAAGGCGGCGGAGGAGTTGGCCCTGACGCAGTCGGCGATCAGCCGCCAGATCCGCGGCCTCGAGGAGCATCTGGGCGTGGCCCTGTTCGAGCGGCGGGCGCGCGCCATCGCGCTGACCGAGCAGGGCCAGGTGCTCAATCGCGCGGTCAGCGAGCTGCTCGAGCGCTTGCAACAGGTGACAGATACGCTGCGCAGCGACGGCGGCCAGCGGCATTTAACCGTCACCACGACGAGCGGTTTTGCCTCGCTCTGGCTGATCCCGCGCCTGCGCCGGTTCACGCAGCTTCACCCCGACGTCGATGTGCGCATCTCTGCCACCTACAAGCCCGTCAATCTGGAACGCAGCCTGGTGGACGTGGCGGTGCGCTACTGCCCCAGCGATGCCGCGCCAGAGGGTGCCAAGCTGTTGTTCGGGGAGGAGTTGTTTCCCGTTTGCAGCCCACTGCTCACGCGCGAAGGCGAGCGTCCCTTGCGCACGCTGGAGGATCTTCGTCACCACGCCCTGCTGCGCATCGACGATGCCAACGGCTTTTTGGATTGGGGGACCTGGCTCGAAGCCCAAGGCCTGCGGGACTTCAAACCGGCGGCATCCCTGAGGTTCGACAATTACGAGCAGATGATTGCCGCGGCGCTCGCCGCGCAAGGCGTGGCCATGGGCATCAGCAGTTTGGTGGCGAGGCTGCTGGAGTCGGGACAGCTGATCGCGCCGTTCAGCAAGAGCGTGATCGGCACGCGCTCCTACTATGTCATCTCTTCGGCCAGCACCGGCTCGCGCCCGCACGTTGAGGCGTTTGTCGACTGGCTGCTGGCGGAAGCGGGTGCTGCGGAGAAGCTTAAGGCCGAGACGGCGGCTACGTCCCGACCACCAGCACGGCCGTCAGCCGCCGCAGGGCCGCAAGCGCGCTCAAGGCCGTAATCCGGCCGGTGCGCGGGTTCTCGACCGAGGGGATATTTTCGATGCTCATGCTGAAATCGGACGAATTGGAGGTCACCACGATGCGATGCGTGTTGTGCGTGACGCCGGGGTCGGCCCAGATTTCGACGCGGGTGCGATCAGGGCCGATGCCCGCCAGCGACAACGCGACGGCGACGTTGACGTTGGCGGGAAAGCCGGCGATTGCCTCGCGCGCGCTGCCCTGAAACACTTGCAGCGGCGCTTTCAGGCCATCGAGCGAGATATTGCGCTCTTGCAAGAGCGGTGCGCCCTTAAGGCCCGCCGGGGGCTTGCGCGTGATCATGCGCACCTCCGTGATGGTGTCCTCCGCGGCCGCGCGCACCGCGTCGAGGCCCAACAGCGCACCGGTCGGCACCAGGATGCGCGCGCCCGTGGCCCTGGCGCGTTCGACGAGATGCCAGTGATCAAGGAGCGCCCCGACCGATAGCGGCATGAGCAAGCGGCCACGGGCAATCGCGGGCTCGGCAACGCTTAAAAACTCGCGCGCGGGCAGACATTCCAGGATGATGTCGGCCGCCTCGGCCAGTCCGGCCAGCGGGGCGAGCGGCGGCGGCGATCGGAAATCGGCCATGGCCCTGCCGGCCTTGGCGTGGTCGCGGGCCGCCACCGCGCTTAAGTGAATGCCCGGCAGGTCGCCGGCATCGACGCGGCGCGCCACGGCAAGCCCGATGGCGCCGAGGCCTGCCACCGCGAGCTTGAGAGGGGCAGGTTCCCCGGGGCTGCGTGAGGTGAAAGGGGCGGTGTCTTCGCGCATGCGAGGTCCTTCGCTTGGCTCCGCGCGGCCAATGGGTCCGCGCGAGGAATTGAGATGTGTCGGGGCCGGCCTTCTGCGACACTAGCCGGCCTTGGCCCGCCTGTCAGGAGACCCAACTTTGTCTGCCAAGCTTCAACTGATCCTGTGACCCACGCCATGAGCCCGCGCCAGCCAGGTCCCTTTGCGGCCACCCGCCGCCAGCTCATGGGCCTCGGTGCGGGAGCCTGGTGTGCGGCCCTTAGCGCCGCGCCAAAGCGCGGGAAAAGCGCGCCTTTAGAAACGAGCACGGCCATGCTGACACGAGCCATCCCGCAGAGCCAGGAAGCGTTGCCGGTCGTGGGCTTCGGTACCTGGCAAACCTTCGACATCGGCGCCGACCGCAGCCAGTTCGAAGAGCGCAAGCAGGTGTTGGCCGCCCTGTTCGAGGCCGGCGGCAAGGTGATCGATTCCTCGCCGATGTACGGCAGCGCCGAGGCGGTGGTGGGCGAGCTATTGAGCGAGATGGGGGACCACGCCAAGGCCTTTCTCGCCACCAAGGTGTGGACCAGCGGGGAGGCCGCCGGGCGGCGGCAGATGGAGGCCTCCTTCGCCAAGCTCCGAACGCGCTCCATCGATCTGATGCAGATCCATAACCTGGTCGACTGGAAAACGCACTTGAAGACGCTGAGGGCCTGGAAGGCGGCGCAGCGCTTTCGCTATCTCGGCATCACCCACTACACGGTGCCGGAGCTCGATCGCCTCGCCAGCATCATCAAAAGCGAGCGGCTCGACTTCGTGCAATTTGGCTACTCCCTCAACGTGCGCGCGGCCGAGGCTCGCCTCCTGCCCCTGGCCGCGGATCTGGGCGTCGCCGTCATCATCAATCAGCCCTTCGACAGCGGCGCCCTGTTTGGCAAAGTGCGCGGCAAGACCCTCCCCGCCTGGGCGTCGGAGTTCGACTGCGCGAGCTGGGGGCAATTCTTTTTGAAATTCATCCTGAGCCATCCGGCGGTGACCTGCGTGATCCCTGGTACGGCCAAGCTTGAGCATGCGCGCGATAACGTCGGGGCGGGCCGAGGGCGGTTGCCGGACGCGGCCCAGCGCCAGCGCATGAGCGCCTATTGGGATGCCGGCCTGCCCTAGCCTTTGCTACCGCCGGGCGCCGAATTCTGGGCCAGCAATTTTCGCGAGAAGATCGAGTTTTTTCGTGTAGAAAGAGAGCCTTAGATTTTCGGCTCCGGGCCGGCGCGTTGCTGAGGAAACCATTGCCACATGGGTGCCCAACCGGTCAGCACCTTGCCTCCTCGAGCAAGATGCGCGAGGAGGTTGAGCGATGGCAAGAAAAGCAAAAAAGGCGAAGGCCAAAGCCGGTCGCGGGCTCGCGCAGGCGGCACTTGCCGCCGCACCCGAGGTGCGCTCAGTGTTTATCGATGCGGCCGGCAAGCGCTGGCGCTGGGTGGTCGACAATCGCATGCGAGACTACGGCGCCATCAACTACGGGCGGCGCATCATTCGCATCAATCGCGAGATGCACAAACGCGAGCGCGAGTCCTTGATCGATACCCTCTTCCACGAGGAGCTGCACCGGCTCTTTCCTTACCTAGGCGAGCGCACGATCTGCACCATGACACGCCTGTTGCTGCCGACGCTCACCCGGCGCTATCGGGCCTGGCTCTACGCGCGCATTCGCTTGCGCTAGCAAGCTGCCCGAGCCGAGGCGCGGCAGAAACCCGAAACAGGACCGGCGGCAAATTCCTCGTTGACTTGTCGGCCTGTTTGGGGTCGTTGCGCTGAGGCAGGATTGACTGGTTAGGAGCCGCCGATGCCCGACACGCCCGACACCGCACCGGGATTTGCGACGCTTGCCGTGCACGCCGGTGCGGCGCCCGATCCCTCGACCGGCGCGCGTGTGACACCGATCTATCAGACGACCTCCTACGTTTTCAATGACGTAGATCATGCCGCCGCCTTGTTCGGGCTGGAGACGTTTGGCAATATTTATACCCGCATCGGCGGGCCCACCCAGAGCGTACTTGAACAGCGCATTGCCGCGCTTGAAGGCGGCAGTGCGGCGCTGGCGGTCGCCTCCGGGCACGCGGCGCAGGCCGTTGTGTTCCACACCTTGTTGGAGCCCGGCGATGAATTCGTGGCCGGCCGCCAGCTCTACGGTGGCTCGGTCAATCAGTTCAACCACTCCTTCAAGAAGTTCGACTGGCGTGTCCGCTGGGCCGATGCCACGGACGCCGCGAGCTTCGCCAAGGCGGTGACCCCCAAGACCAAGGCGATCTTCTGTGAATCGATTGCCAATCCGGGCGGCATTGTCGTCGACCTGCCGGCGATTGCCGCCATCGCCCGCAAGGCCAACGTGCCCTTCATCGTCGACAATACGCTGGCTACACCCTACCTCTGCCGGCCCAAGGAGTTCGGTGCCGACATCATCGTGCACTCGCTCACCAAGTTCCTGGGTGGCCACGGCAATTCCATTGGCGGGGCGATCGTTGACTGCGGCAGCTTCGATTGGCTCGGGGCCGAGAAGAAGTACGCAACCCTGATGGAGCCAAACCCGAGCTACAACGGCATGCGCTTGGCCGAGACCTTCGGCAACTTTGCCTTCGCCATCGCCTGCCGCGTCATGGGCCTGCGCGACTTGGGTCCGGCGATTTCGCCCTTCAACGCCTTCCTGATCCTGACCGGCATCGAAACCCTGCCCCTGCGGATGGCCAAGCACTGCGAGAACGCGCTCGCGGTTGCCCAATATCTGGAGCGCCACAAAAGCATCGAGTGGGTGAACTACGCCGGTCTCACCAGCAACCCAACCCACGCGCTGGCCCGCAAGATTTGCCCCAAGGGCGCGGGCAGCGTGTTCACGTTTGGCGTCAAGGGCGGCTACGAAGCCGGCGTGCGGCTCGTCTCCAACGTCAAGCTCTTCTCGCATCTTGCCAATATCGGCGACGTGCGCAGCCTCATCATCCATCCCGCCTCCACCACGCATCGCCAACTCACCGACGAGCAGCGCTCGGCGGCGGGTGCCGGACCCGACGTGGTACGCCTGTCGATCGGCATTGAGGATGCCGCCGATATCATCGCCGACCTGGACCAGGGGCTTGCCGCCTGAGCCGGTCGCGGGCCGCGACGCGCCTTTAAGGGGGTGGGGTGTTGCCGGCGAGCACGCTGGCAAACAGCTCGCGGTCGATGTTGCCGCCGCTCAGGATCAGGCCGACGCGCTTGCCCTGCATGCGCGCGCGCTCCTTGAGGAGGGCGGCCAGAGGGGCGGCGCCCGCGCCTTCGGCAAGGTTGTGGGTGTCGGTATAGTAGGCGCGCATGGCCTCGGCGATTTCATCCTCCGTGACGCGCAGCACCCGGGCGGCGCCGCGCTGGATGATCTCAATGGGCTCGGCCAGAGGCATGCGGCAGGCCATGCCGTCGGCAAAGGTGGCGGCACGATTGGTGTGGACCAGGCGGCCCTGTTCGATGGAAAGGGCAACCGCGGGGGCGCTGTCCGCCACGACACCGATGATGTCCGTCTTAAGGCCTAAGAGGTCGCGCACCGAGATGAGGCCGCAGATGCCCGAGCCCATGCCAATCGGCGCGTAGACGGCGTCGAGCCGGTCCACCCCGCCAAACAGCTCGAGCGCGTAGGTGGCGACCCCCTTGACGAGATCGGTGTGGAAGGAGGGCACGTAGTGGTAGCCGTGCGCCTCCGCGTAGGCCGCGGCGTGCGGCCGGCATTCGTCGAAATCGGCGCCAATCACCACGAGCTCGGCGCCCTGCGCCTGCATGGCGGCATTCTTTTCCCGGGAGTTGCCGTTGGGCACGAAGATCGTTGAGGGCAGGCCGGCGCGGGCGGCGGCCATGGCGATGGATTGGCCATGATTGCCGCGCGTGGCGGTCACCACGCCCCCAAACCGACGCCCGCTGCGCTTGAGGGCGTCCAAATAGATCACGCCGCCCCTCACCTTGAAGGCCCCAATCGGCGTGTGGTTCTCGTGCTTGACCCAGACCTCGGCGCCGGTCCTTTTGCCCAGGAGCGGCCAGGCGTGTTGCGGGGTTGCCGGCACCACGCTGCGCACCAGCGGGAGGGCGGCTTCGAGCTCTGCCATCGTGAAAAGGCGCATGGGGCTCATCTCCTCAATTTGGCAACGCCCGTCGTCGTGCCCTCTTGCAAACGCCCGCGCGCGGCCGCGCTTTCTGCCGCGGCTGTTCCCCGCCTTTGCCCTTAGCGGCTGAGGTCGACCAGGTTCTCAACCGGCTCGCCGCGCCAGAAACGCTCGAGGTTGGCGAACACGAAGCCCATCTTTGCCATGAAGGCATCGCGCGTGCCCGCGGAAATGTGCGGGGTGAGCACGACATTTGGGAAGCGGTAGAGGGCATGGTCGGGGGGCGGGGGTTCCGGGTCGAACACATCGAGCGCGGCGCCGGCGAGATGTCCCTTGGCCAAGGCGTCCACCAGCGCCTCTTCGTCGAGCACCCCGCCGCGGCAGGTGTTAATGAGATAGGCGCCGGGCCGCAGGCGCGCGAGCGTGTCGCGGTTGATGATCTTGCGGGTCGCGGGCGTCACCGGCACGTGCAGCGTCAGGATTTCCGCGCGCGCCAACAGCTCTTCGAAGCTTACCGGCTCGACGCCGAGCTCGGCCTCGAGCTGCGGCGGCATGGGCAGGATGTCCCGGTACATGAGCTTGACGCCGAAGGGCTTGAGCCGGCGCGCCACCGCCTTGCCGATGCGGCCGAGGCCCAGGATGCCGACGCTGCGGCCGCTCAGATCGCGCGTGACCGGCCGAATGGCGTTGACGTGGAAGCGGCCTTGGCGCAACTCGCTGTCGGCATAGGGCAGCATGCGCAAGACCGCGAGCATGAACATAATGGTCTGCTCGGCTACGCTTTCCGCCGTGCCGCCTGGGGTCAGCGCCAGCGGAATGTTGCGGCGGGCGAGCGCCTGCCAGGCCACGGTATCGTGGTAGCCCACCCCCTGGTGATGCACAAAGGCGAGGCGGGGTGCCGCGGCCACCAGCGCCTCGCTGAAACGGGTGGCGGCGACGATCACCGCATCGGCCTCGGCCAACTTTCGCTTGCGTTCGCCATCATCGTCGGCTTCGAGCGTCATCAGCTCGACATCCTCGCCGGCCGCGGCCCGGATCATGGCATAAAGCGCCTCCTCGCCGTGGCTGTTGTAGAACACTCGCTTGCGATTACGCATCGCGCCTTTCCTCGCTCCATCGCGTTGAGCCAGATCGCTCCATCTGCGCTAGTCTTGCCTCGGCCCAAGCGCCCCCGGGCACCGGGCAACGCATATAACCAAGACCGCACACGCTCAAGCCAAGGGAGATAACACATGCCAGACGTGTTGGGCTGGCGGCGAAAGTTCGGCGTTCTGGCTCCATCGACGAACACCGTCGTTGAGCCCGACTTCGATGACCTGCGCCCTGCCGGCGTCACCAACCACTTGAGCCGCATCTTTACGCCAAACGTCAAGGGCCTCAGCAACGAGACGTTCCGCGGCGGCGTCGCCACCATCAGTAGCAATGTCATGGACGCACTAAAGAGCGTGCTGACGTGTGAGCCCGACCACCTGGTGATGGGCATGTCCGGCATCACCTTTCTGGGCGGCATTGCGGGGGCGGACGCCTTCGTGCGCCAGGTCGAGGACGCGGCGGGGATCGGCATTTCCGTCGGCAGCCACGCCGCGGCCGCGGCGCTCAAGGCCTTTGGCGGGGTTTCCCGGATCGCGATCCTGTCGCCCTACTGGCCGGTCATGAACGCGGAGGTCAGGCGCTATTTCACGGAAGCGGGCTTCGAGGTCGTGCGCGATCATGCCATGCAAGTGACGTCTTGGGTGGGAATTGCCGCGGTCACCCCGGCACAATGCCGCGCCGCGCTTGAGCGCCTGGACGGTGACGACGTCGATGCCATCGTTCAGGTCGGGACCAACCTGTCCATGCTGCGCCTGGCGGCCGCCGCCGAGTTGTGGCTCGGCAAGCCCGTCATTGCCATTAATGCGGCTACCTATTGGCACGCCCTGCGCAGCAATGATATTCGCGAGCCGATCGCCGGCTTCGGCAGGCTGCTCGAGGAGTTCTAGGGGCTCCGCGGGCGCTGGCCCTCGAAGCCGGTCGAGGAAGGTCGCGCGAGGATCCAGACAATCCAAAGTATCCAAGATTGCGGGGAGTTGAGCCAAGCGATGCCAGAGCAGCACATACCGCAGAGTGCCGGGCCCCAGAGTGCCGGGCCCCAGAGTGCCGGGCTCGAGAGTGCCGGGCCCACCCGCGCCTTCGATGTCGTCATCGTCGGGGCGGGCTTTGCCGGTCTCTACATGCTGCACCGTCTGCGCAGCCTGGGCTTTAGCGTGCGCGTCTTCGAGGCGGGTGGCGATGTCGGGGGCACCTGGTACTGGAACCGCTATCCCGGCGCGCGCTGCGACGTGGAGAGCGTGCAGTACTCCTATCAATTCGACGCAGCGCTGGAGCAGGAATGGGACTGGAGCGAGCGCTACGCGGCCCAGCCGGAGCTCTTGGCCTACGCGCGGCACGTGGCGGAACGCTTCGACCTGCGCCGCGATATCGAGTTCAATACCCGCATCAGTCGGGCGCGCTTCGAGGAGGCGCGCGGGCACTGGGTGCTCGAAAGCGCGCGCGGCTGCAGCACCGCCAACTTTTGCATCATGGCGACGGGCTGCCTCTCCGCGCCCAACCTGCCCCCCTTCAAGGGGCTTGATAGCTTCACAGGTGAGCACTACCACACGGGTGAGTGGCCGCACGCGGGCGTCGATTTTACGGGCAAGCGCGTCGCCGTGATCGGCACGGGTTCATCGGCCGTGCAGTCGATCCCGATCATCGCGCGCCAGGCCAAGCAGCTCTACGTATTTCAGCGAACGCCAAATTACGCCGTGCCGGCGCACAACCGGCCGCTCGATGCGCAGGACCGCAACAAAGCCAAGGCCGACTACCCGGCCATGCGGCGGCGGGCCAAGCAGACGATGACCGGCATCGACTTTGACTACAGCGACCAGAAGGCGCTCGAAACCTCGGCGCCGGAGCGCCAGCGCGAGTTCGAGCGGCGCTGGACCCACGGCGGCCTGTGGTTCCTGGGCGCCTACCAGGACCTGATGGTCGATCAGCAGGCGAACGACACGGCGGCCGAGTTCGTGCGCGGCAAGATCCGCGCACGGGTGGACAAGCCAGAGGTCGCCCGCTTGTTGGCGCCGCAAAATACCATCGGCTGCAAGCGGCTGTGCGTCGACATCGACTACTATGAGACCTTCAATCGTGAAAACGTCACCTTGGTCGATGTCAGCCGCGCGCCGATCGAGGCCATTGCCGCGCGGGGCCTCAGGGCCGGCGGCGTCGACTACGAGGTCGACGCCATTGTGTTCGCCACCGGCTTCGACGCCATGACCGGGACGCTACTGCGGATCGACATTCGCGGCCGCAACGGCCTGTCGCTGGCCGAAAAATGGCAGGATGGCCCGCGCAGCTACCTGGGCCTTGCCATCGCCGGCTTTCCCAACCTGTTCACGGTCACCGGCCCGGGCAGCCCCTCGGTGCTCACCAATATGCTGCCGAGCATCGAGCAGCACGTGGAGTGGATTGCCGATGCGCTCTTATATGCTCGGCGCCGCGCCATTGGCCGGATCGAGGCCAGCAGCGAGGCGGAGGACGCTTGGGTAGAGCATGTGGCGGAGCTCGCCGGCCGCACGCTGCGCTATACCTGCGGGTCTTGGTACCTGGGGGTGAACATCGCCGGCAAGCCGCGCGTGTTCATGCCCTATATCGGTGGCTTTCCCAAATACGTCGAGCGCTGCAAGGAGATCGCCGGCAACGGCTACGAAGGCTTCCACCTGCAGTAGCCAGGCGGCCGCCTAGCGGAAGGCGGCGACGCGCTGGGCCTGCTCGGAAATGACGCGGGCGTTGTCGAGGTCGGGCGTGCCCGCCGGCTCGCCCTTGATCAACACGCTCGGGCTCGACCACACCGGCAGGCGCGGACAGCCACCGCAGCTCGCCTTGTAGCTCATGATGTCGCGCCACTTGGTGCCGTTGACGTAGCCGTGGCCGTAGGCGAAGGGCGTCATGTTCTTATCGATCGACGTGTCGTGGCGTGCGCCAATCAGATGGCCGATTTCGTGCGCCAGTGAGTAGGACGAGGCGGCACACTCGTGGTGGACGACGGCAAACGCGTCGCCGGCGTCGGCGAACACGCGCGTGGCCAGGCCACAGCCGCTGGCATCGTCGACAATCAGCACCACCACGTCGGCGCGGTACTTGTCGCGGAGCGCGTGCACCTCCTCCATGTAGCCGTCGCCCTTGTCGACCATGCGGTAGAGGTGGTCGAAATGTTCCCCATCCTTGTCTTCTGCGTAGTCGGTCTGGTAGGCGTGCACCAGCCGTAGCTTGATGTTGCCGAGATTGCTCATGCGGAAGGACTCGTTGCCCTCTTCGATGGAGAGGTCGATCAGTTCGCGTTTGACATCCGCATAGTTGCTCGCCGTCTTTTCGGTGTAGGCGACGAGCACGTCGATCACGATGTCGCGGCCGTGCAGGGGGGAGCGCGTTCTGGCCGGCAGGGATTTGCCCATTTGGGCGGTGGCCGTTTTTTGCTGACCCCGTTTGGCCTGCAGCGGCGCCGCTGGTCTGATACCGGCGGTGGCGGGGCGCAGCATGCTCGCATCCCCCTGCTGGATCAGCGGGTCATCGCGCAAATTGGGATCGTTGTTGCGCATGCGCGCTGGCATAGGTGCGTGCTCGTCGGGCATCCGATCCTCGCCCATCTCGACCACGGCATGCATCTCTCCGCCCATATGCCGGATCGAATAGATGCGGCCCTCGTGCTGCACGGTGCCGGCCATTTTGCCGCCTGGCCACCACATGATGGTGGCGGGTGCATCGGTGCCGTCGACCGTGCCACGCCAGACGCACATGCTGGGCTTGATGTCGACGCTCTGACGCGTGATGGTCAGCTCTTTGGCATCGCTCAGCTTGACAATGATCTTGGCGGCGTCGTGGGCGGCCGCCGGTGTGTCGGCATCCTTGGTAAGGGCATACTCCACGGTCGGGGCGCGCGGCGTCATCATCATGCCAACGCCCATGCTGGCACGCGAGGACTTGGCGCGCTCCATCATGGACTTCTGCTTGTCGTCCATCTGCATGTCGTTGGGCGCGGAGTGGAACACGTGGTTAAAGTCGTGGCCGAGCTGGTCCACGCCCACGCCATGCCGGGCGGCGGCGCGTTTTACCGCCTCCACGTTGCGCTTTGGCACCGCCCACATCTCGGTTTTGGTGAGTTTCAGGATCTGGCCCTTGGCCTTGCCGGCGTGGCGCTTGATGGCGTTGTAAAGCGCGGAACCCTGCGGCGGCAGCTTGGACATAATGAGCGGCACGCGCTCCTGCTCGTCCTGGGCCAGGGCCGGGGGTACGAATTGCAACACAAGATAGCCTGCCAGCGCCGTCGCACCGGCAACACGCAAGCTGATCATGGCTGCAACCTCCCTGTCGAAATGCTCCGCTGCGGCTAACTTGGCAGGACAACGCTCATCGCGCGTTTGCTTCGGCCATCAGCTTGCCGAGAAAGGCGAAGGGGCCCGTCGGCGTGCCGGTGGTGGAGCCCCCATCGGGCTCCTGGCTGACGGCCAGCGTAGCATTAAGCAGGGTGGCGGGGGCAATCGGTGCCGGACAGGGGGCCGTCAGCGGTTCGGGGGTGCTCAAGACGCCCAGTGATTCGGCGGCCGGCACGCCCTCGCGCATGATCCAGAGCTGATAGTTGCGTCCCGGCCGCGGCTGTGCGGTGACGGGGCGTGCGGTGATGGCGCAGGGATTGAGGTCGACGGACACCACGAACGCGGGGTGCATGATTTCGTCCGCCGTTGAGGTCCCCGCGGCGCGATAGAGCTCGGCCACCAGGCGGGTCGGCTCATTGATGCGCTCGTACAGGAACCAGGCGACGGCCAGGCTGAGGCAGGCGGCGAGGGCCGTGGCAGCGGCGGCGACGCCGCGCCAGCGCCTGGCGTGGCGGCGCAAGATCACCACTTCGGCAGTTTTGGGTGTGGCGATGCGCTGCAGGATGCTGTCGAACAGATGGGCGGGGGGCTGCACTTCCGGTGCCTGCCAACTGAACGGCCCCAGACGGTGCTCCCAGGCTCGAATGGCATCGGCCAAGGCGTGGTCGCTGCGGCGGCGCACGTCGACCGCCACGCGTTCGCTGGGATCGAGCGCGCCGAGCACGTATTCGGCCGCCAGTCCGTCGATGTCCTCGTCCTCAGTCATTGACCCAGACAGGCCTTGATTTGCTCCAGGCTGCGGCGCAGCCAGGTTTTAATGGTTGGTACGGGGCGGTTCAGCCGGCGCGCGATTTGCTCGCGCGTCAGGCCATAGTGGTAGACAAGTAACACTATCTCCTTCTTTTCAGGCTCCAGGGCATTGAGGCATGCATACAGTCGTCGCCTCTCCTCCATCTCCTCATAGTTGGCGCTGGGGTCATCGTCGCTCGGCAGTTGCAGCAGCTGAGGGCTCTCCTCCAGCGATACCATGGACTTGCGCTTGGCCTCGTCGAGCGCACGATTGCGCGCAATGGTGGCGAGCCAGGTGATGGGCGAGCTGGTCGCGGGATCATAGTCTGCTGCGCTTTGCCACACTCGCACGTAAACTTCTTGCAAGACTTCGTCCGCCAGATCGCGGCGTCCTAAGATACGGACGACGATGCCATAAAGTTTCAGGGAGGTGGCCGCATAGACGGCTTCAAAGGCAGCGCGATCGCCCTGGGCCACCCGCCCGAGCGCCTCAACCAGCTGCTGCCTTGACATTGGCATGTCGTTGATCTCGCCGCAGGCTCCCAGTCTTGGGCGAAAATCCGGCCCCAGCAAGCTGTGACGGGATTGCCGACCCGTCAAGCGCCGGCCGCACCTTTCGGCCCGTCGAAGCGTGCCAATTCGGTGGATTGGAGCCGATTTGTCGCCTTTTTGGCTGGTTGCCGAGGGCCCTAGGTCCCAGCGCGAAAAGGCGCAGCAATGAACAAGAAACTGCGGCAGACTACGCATTTTTTGCCTGGACTTTGAAACCTTTTTGTTACTGACTCGTATCTGCACACAGCGAGCGACGAAAGACGCGTCGCTGCTCCTGATCGGGAGATCATTGGCAGTCATAGGGAGATCAATATGAAGCGTTTCGCACTTGCTTTCGTTGCCGCCGCTGCGCTGAGCGCTCCAGCTCTGGCAGCCGACTGCGCGAAAGACTACAAGGCGTTCTGGGACAACCTCGACCGCTCCAGAATGGCAAAGATGTCGCCTGAGCAGTTCGCCGACCTCAGCCGCACGGCTCTGCGCGGCTACGACGCCTGCAACGCCGGCGACGAGCGGTTCACGGCCAGCAAATTCTTCCAAGAGCTCGACAAGGTCGGTCCGAACGCCAAGGCTTCGGACATCTTCAAGAGCGGCGCTTTCGCGGCGCCCGGCGCAAAGAAGAAGTAAGGCTTAACGTCGTTTTTAGAGTATCCACCTGCGGGCGTCGATGTCTCGGCGCCCGCAGTTTTTGCGTTTACCAAATTTGCCCCCCCGGCAAGGCGAAAATGCCCCGCCAAAGCTATCGACGCTCGCGTTGAAAAAGGGGTAGCCTGGACGCCGAACCACTGGCAAGGAGCGCCCCCTTGAGACCGCAGCGGAGTGCCGGCTGATGTCGCGCGTCGGCCTGCTACTCGCCCTGGCGATCGGCCTGTTCCTGGCCCCGGCGGCACGCGCCGAGCCGCGGGTCAATACGTTCACGCTCGGCAACGGCATGCAGGTCGTGGTGATCGAGGATCATCGCGTCCCCGTCGTCACGCATATGGTTTGGTATCGGGTTGGGGCCGCCGAGGATCCCTGGGGGACGTCCGGCATCGCCCACTTCCTGGAACACTTGATGTTCAAGTCGACGAACAAGCTGAAGTCGGGGGAATTCTCGCGCACGATTACGCGGCTCGGTGGCCGCGATAACGCGACCACGACCCACGACACCACGTCCTACTTTCAGCGCGTCGCCAAGGAGCACTTGCGGGCCGTCATGGAGCTCGAGGCCGACCGCATGGTCAACCTCAGGCTGGTCGAGGAGGAGGTGAAGACCGAGCGGGACGTGATCCTGGCCGAGCGTCGCTCCAACGTCGATGGCAACCCGCTCAGCCTGCTCAGCGAACAAATGCTTTCGGTCCTCTACCACAACCATCCCTACGGGCGTCCCTCGATCGGTTGGGAGCACGAAATGGCGAAACTGACGCGCCAGGACGCCATCACGTTCTACAAGCGCTATTACGCGCCCAACAATGCGGTGTTGGTGGTTGCCGGTGACGTGACCCCGGAGGAGGTGAGGCCGCTCGCCCAGGCCACCTACGGCCGCAACCGACCCAATCGGGGCCTGGTGCGGCCGATCCGGCCCGATGAACCCAAACCGATCGCGGCCCGGCGCGTTGAGGTCGTCGATGGGCGCGCCGGCGCCCGCGTGCTCTTGCGCTACTATCCCAGTCCGAGCTTTGCCTCGGGGCCGCCCGGCGAGGCGGAAAGCCTTGAGCTGCTGGCCCGCATCGTTGGCGGCGACGACACCTCGCGTCTTTACCGCCGCCTGGTTGTGGAAAAACTCGCCTCCACGGCGGGGGCCAATTTCTCCGGTGCCACGCGTGACAGCGGTCGGCTCGCCTTCGTCATCATTCCGCTGGAAGGGGTTGCCCTGGAAAAGGTCGAAGCGATCCTCGATGCGGTCATTCTCGAAGTGCGCGAGAAGGGTGTCACCGAGGCGGAGCTGGAGCGCGCCAAGTCCGCGATCGAGGCCGTGCGCGTTTTCGAATCGGATGACCAGATGCAACTCGCGCGACGCTACGGTGAGGGCATCGCATTTGGACAAAGCCCGGCCCAGCTCGCCGAGCTGCCGCAGCGCGTGCAGTCGAGGAGCGTGGAGGATATCAAGCGCGTGGCCGCCGAATATCTGGCGCGCGAGCGCTCGGTCACCGGCACGTTGTTGCCGCAGAAGGCGGAAGCCAGTGCCGGGCCGCAAGCGGTCAAGCAATGACTGGAAAGGAGCGCTGGATGTCCGCAATCACCGCCCGTCTGTCGGCGCGCGCGGCATTGTGCCAGCTCTTGCTTGCCTTCGCCGTCTGGCTGGGTTCGAGCCCAGTATCTGCGCTCGGCGTGGAGGAGATCACCAGCGCCAAGGGCATCAAGGCGTGGCTGGTGGAGGAACACAGTGTCCCCCTGATCGCGATCAGGTTTGCCTTTGCCGGTGGTGCCTCGCAGGACCCCGCGGGCAAAGAGGGGCTTGCCACCATGGTGGCGGACATGCTCACCGAAGGCGCGGGCGAGCTGACCGAAGAGGCCTTCAAGGCGCAGGTCTCCGCGCTGGGAATGCGGCTGTCGCTATCGGCCGGGCGGGATGCCATATATGGCGGTCTCGAGACGCTCACCAAGCGTTTTGCCCCCTCGGCAGCACTCTTGCGCCTGGCGCTGACGGCCCCGCGCTTTGATGAGGATGCGATTGAGCGCGTGCGGTCCCAGCGCCTGACCGACCTGGCGATTGCCGCCAACGAACCCAACCGGGTGGCGGTCGACCGCTGGTATCAGGAGGCGTTCCCGGGCAATGCCTATGGTCGACCGGCGGATGGGACCCAGCAGTCCGTGGCGCGCATTATGCGTGAGGATCTGACGGGCCAGCACGCCAAGCTGCTGGCGCGCGGCGTGCTCAAGGTTGTCATCGTCGGTGACATTAACAAGGCGGCTGCCGCGGCAGCCCTCGACGACATCTTCGGGGACCTGCCGCAGGAGGCTCAAGTCGCCCTGCTGGCCAAGGCCGAACCCCGCCCGGCGGCGGCGCCGGTCGTGGTGGAAAAGGACCTACCATCGGCCACCGCCGCTTTCGGGCTTGCTTCCCTTGCCAGCGACCACCCGGACTTCCCGGCGCTGGAGGTGCTGAACCACATCATCGGCAGCGGCGATTTCGACGCGGTTCTGACCGAGGAGATCCGGGTGAAGCGGGGGCTGGCCTACTCGGTGCAAACCGGGCTCATACACGATTCCATTACCTCGCTTCTGCTCGGCGCGTTTACCACCAAAAACGATACGATGGGTTCGGCCCTCGGTGTGCTGAAGGAGGTTTTGCTTCGCACGGCGCGCGACGGGCCAAACGCCAGCCAGTTCGAGAACGCCAAACGCTACCTGACCGGCTCATTCCTGTTGGATTTCGACACCAACGCCAAGGTGGCGAGTTCACTGCTCGGCATCTGGGTCGATGGAGAGCGTCCAGATTATTTGCAACGCCGCAATCAGAAGATCAACGCCGTGACGCTCGCCGACGTCAAGCGCGTCGCGCGCGAAGTGCTTAACACCCAGTCCCTGATCGTGACGATTGTCGGCAAGCCTCAGTTGTGATTGAGCTCGCCGCTCGCTTCAGCGAAAGGCTGCGACACGCGCGGCCTGTTCGGCAATGACGCGCGCATTGTCGAGCTCGGGCGTACCGGCAGGGTCGCCTTTGACACGGAGATTGGGGCTCGACCACACGGGCAAACGCGGACATCCCCCGCAGCTCCCCTTGTAGCTCATGATGTCGCGCCACTTGCTGCCGTTGACGAAGCCGTGCCCATAGGGAAAGGGCGTCATATTCTTGTCCAAGGCCAGCTCGTGGCGCGCCCCGATGAGGTGACCGATCTCGTGCGCCAAAGAGTAGGATGCCGCCGCGCACTCGTGATGCACCACCGAGTAGGCCTCGTCGGCATCGGCATAGACCCGCGTTGACAGGCCGCAGCCCGCGGGGTCGTCGACGATCAGCACGGCGACGTCGGCGCGGTATTTGTCGCGCAGGGATTGGATCTCGTCCATGTAGCCGTCGCCCCTATCGGCGAAGCGCCATAGATGCTGGAAGTGTTCACCTTCTTCGACATAGCTCGTCTGGTAGGCATGCACGAGCCGCAGCTTGACGTGGCCGAGATTGCTCGTGCGCAAGGAGTGGTTGCCTTCCTCGATGGCGAGGTCAATAAGCTCGCGTTTGACGTCGCCATAGTTGCTAGCGGCCTTTCGCGTATAGGCAACAATGACGTCGATCACCACGTCCTTGCTCCCCGCCGCCGGTTTCGGGGCCGCGGCCGCCGCCCGCTTGCGCTGGGGTTGCTGGGACGGCACGGCAGATGCCTGCGGCTGGCGCACGGCAGTGACGAGGCGGCGCAGCAGGCTGGCATCCCCCTGCTGCACCAGCGGATCGTCGCGCAAATTGGGATCGCTTGCGCGCACGCTCGATGGCAGGGCGGCGTGTTCCTGCGGCATACGCTCGATGTTCAACTCCACCACGGCGTAGATTTGGCCGCCCAGGTGTCGGATCGAGTAGATCTTGCCCTGATCCTGCAGGGTGCCAGCCATCTTGCCGTTCGGCCACCACATCAGGGTGACAAGGCCGCCCGTCTGTTCCACTTCACCGCGCCAAATACACAGGTTGCGCTTGAGGTCGAGGCTGGTGCGCGCAATTGTCAGCACCGTCTGATCGCTGAGCGCCACGGTGAGCCTGGGCGCCGCGCTACCGGCTGGCGTTTTGGCATCCTTGGTTAGGGCATATTCCAGCATCGAGGGGGTCGGGCCCGCCATAATTCTCACGTCCGTCGTGGCCTTGCCGCGCTTGGCGAAGTCGAGCAGGGATTTTTGCTTCGCACTGATGGTGAGATCCGGCGGCGTTGCCTGGAACACGTGATCTGAGCTGGCCCCGAGTTCGGTTACCAACAGGCCCTGTTTGGCGGCTGCCTTTTTCACGGCCTCGAGCTGGTCCTTGGGCAGCGTCCACTTCTCGCATTTGGTCAGCGGCAAAGCGTACGCCGTCAGGCTCGCCGCGGTGCGTTTGACGAGATTGAAGAAGCCGCGCACCGACATGCGGCTGTGTGGCGAAGCATCCGACTGGGAGACGATGACCTCGACGCTGTCGCTCAAGCCCTGGGCGAACGCGGAGCCCCCCATGAGCCAGATCAGCGCGGTGAGCATAGGCACCTGAGCGGCGAGGCGTGCGCGTATCATGTTGCCCTATTCCTTAGAATCTTCTCGGCTTTTTTTGCAAAGGTGCGCAATCACAGCTGAGTTTCCATTCGGCAATCTATCGTGCCCGCGCCAGCGCCGCTAGCGTGCGGGCGCCCGCTCCCGTAAGCTCAGCGCGGATGACAGGCCCTTGTCCCGCGCTGCGGCAAACCCATCCGCTCACCCGGCCAGCGGGCATGCCCCTCCCGCGGCACAGGCAAAAAATGAGCTCATGTTGAGGGCGAGCGGCCATGCACAACAAGCAGCCTCCGTCGGGATCTTCTGCCCGCCTTGCCGTCAAGCGCGTTTATGCGCCGGCGGGCGCGCAGGATGGCACGCGCGTCCTGGTCGATCGCCTGTGGCCGCGCGGGGTCGCCAAGGACAAGGCGAAGATCGATCTATGGCTCAAGGACATCGCGCCAAGCCAGGCCCTGCGGCGGCGCGTGCACGCCAGACAGGCGAGCTGGGATGAGTTCGTCGTCGACTACGGCCGCGAGCTGACGCAGGAGCCCGGTGCCAGTGCGGCCCAAGATCTGATCGCGCGCATTGCCCGCGGACCCGTGACGCTGCTCTATGCGGCGCGCGAGGAGACGCACAACAATGCCGTAGCGCTCAAGAATTGGCTGCTCAGCAAGGGTGCGGGAGGGCGGCCTGCGCGGCCGCGTGCCCCGCGCTCGGCCCGCGCGCCTGGCAAAAAGCCTGCCCGGCGCTGAGGCCGCCCCTCTCCTCGTTAGCGTCTTGCCGCTTGCTCCTGAACGCGATCGGGCAGGTCGAGGCCCACGCCAACGAGGCCCCCGAACAGCCGAGCCAAGCGCGCCAGGTCATCGCTTGGCAAAGGTGGACTGAGGATCGAGGCGATATTGCTGCGCAGGTGCTCGGCGTTGCCGGTGCCGAACAGCACCACGTCGATGCCGGGCTCGTGCCGGGCGAAGCGGTAGGCGGCATCGATAATGCTTTGCGCGCCACCTGGATGCACCAGGAAACCCAGGGGATTGTTGCGATCGACGGCGTCTTTGTCGAGCTTGCCTTCGGCGATCAGCTCCGCGACGGTGCTTTGCAACAGGCCAGGCTTACTGAAGATGTTGCGCACGGCGAACATGCACAAGGTGCCGATGCCGTTGGCGCGGGTCTCCTGCAACACAGGTCTGCGCGCGTTTTGGTGCAGCATGTGGAAGGCCAGCATGACGACCTCCCAGACACCGTCCTGGGTGGCGCGTTCGAGCATCTTGTGCTCCGGATCGCGCGGGCCCGTCTCGGAGACGGCAAGATGGCGAAGCTTGCCCTTCTCTTTCTGGCGCAGAAGAGGAGGCACGATCTCGGCCATGGCATGGTCGTAAGCCCGCGGCGCCAGCCCGTGCAGGTGGAAGAGATCGACATAGTCGGTGTCGAGCTGGCGCAGGGAAGCGTCGAGATTGGCGACCATCTCGGCGCCGCTAAGCGGGCGGCCCGCGGCGCTGATCTGACTTTTGGTCGAGATCACAACGCTGTCGCGGGGCCGCCCCTTGATGGCTTTGCCGACGATGGCTTCGGTGCCATAGGCGGCCGCCGTATCCAACAGGTTGACGCCGAGATCGAGCGCTTCTTGCACCAGGGCCAGCGCTTCGGCCTCGCTCAGGCCGACGCCAAGCCCGATGCGGCTGTTGCCGCCGCAGCCGAGCCCGGCCACGCTGACCTTCAGTTGTGTGCTGCCGAGCGTGGTATAATGCATGGTCCCATGTACCTGAGCTCATCAAGCCGGGGATTAAAGGCCATGATGCCTGAGGCACGCAAGTCCGGTTGCACGAAAAGCGCGTCGGAGGATTCGCGCGGCCTCGATTTTTATGGCTCCGATCCATCGCTTCAGGGCATGCTCAAGCTTTATCTTGCCCCCGCCGAGCGCGCGCATCTGGAGCCGCACCTCGAGCGCCTGGGCCGCCGCGTCGGCGCCCGGCTGGATGATCTGGCGCGCGAGGCCGACAAGATGCCGCCGCGGCTCGAGCCGCGTACCCGTCAGGGCGAGGATCGCCAGGCCATCGTCAAGGCCCCGGCCTATCTTGCCATGGAGCGCATTGCCTTCGGTGAGCTGGCTTTGGCCGCGCTCTCGCACCGGCCGGCGCTCGGGTGGCCACAACCGCTTTCGTCCGCCAGCAAGTACGCGCTGACCTATCTGTTCGCCCAGTCCGAGTTCGGCCTGCTCTGTCCCGTCAACATGACGGATAGCCTGACCCGCACCATCCGCCGCTTCGCCGACGAGCAATTGCTCGCGCGCTACCTGCCGGGTCTGCTGGCCGAGGACGTCGAAGACCAGCTGCAAGGCGCAATGTTCATGACCGAACGTTGGGCCGGTTCGGACGTGGGGGCTACCGAGACGCGGGCGGTCCGCTCCGGCGAGCATTGGCTGCTCTACGGCGACAAGTGGTTTTGCTCAAACGCGGATGCGGATTTGGCGCTGGTGCTGGCAAGGCCCGAGGGCGCGCCGTGCGGCACGGCGGGGCTCGGCCTCTTCCTGATGCCGCGCCTCCTGCCCTCGGGCGCGCCGAACAGCTATCGCATCGTGCGCCTGAAGGACAAGCTGGGCACGCGCGCAATGGCCTCGGGGGAGATTGTGCTGGAGGGCGCCGTGGCCTGGCTGGTGGGCGATCTCAGCCAGGGCTTCAAGCAGATGGCGGAGATGGTGAACCAGTCGCGGTTGTCGAACGGCGTGCGCTCGACGGGCATGATGCGGCGCGCCCTGCACGAGGCCTTGACCGTGGCGCTCGGCAGGCGTGCCTTCGGGCAGCGTCTGATCGATCTGCCGCTGGTGCGCCGGCAACTCATCAAGATGATCCTGCCGGCCGAGGCCGGGCTCAGCATGGCCTTCTTCACCGCCGACTGCCTGGAGCGCGCCGATAGGGGCGATCGAGAAGCCCAGACGCTGCGCCGCATCCTAACGCCGCTCATCAAGCTGCGCGCCTGTCGCGACGCGCGCAAGCTCACCGGCGATGCCATGGAAATGCGCGGGGGCAACGGTTACATCGAGGAGTGGATCGAGCCGCGGCTCATGCGCGAGTCGCACCTTGGCTCGATCTGGGAGGGCACCAGCAACATTATCGCGCTCGATGTGGTGCGCGCGGCTGCCAGGGCTGGCGCCCATCGCATTCTGGAGGCGCAGCTCAAAGCATTCCTGGCCGAGGCGCCCGGCGACGTCGGGGCGGGGCTCCAGGAGCGCTTGGGTGCGGCACTGTCCTTGCTGGAGCGCGCTGGGGCGCGTGAGGGGGCGGTGCTGGCGCGACAGGCGGCGAGCGGGCTTTATTACGCCACGGCGGCGGCGTTGTTCCTGCGCGAGGCGCGCTTGTTGGGGGATCCCGCACGCGAGGACCTGGCGCGACTGGTGCTCTCTCACAAGCTCATGCCGCGGGATCCGCTTGCCGCTGCGGCGGAAGATGATGCCCGCGGCGACCGCGTGATCGCCGCGCTGCTGGCGGCACGGCGGCCCTGAGGGCCGAGGCTGGGCTTATGGGCTCTGTGCCGCGCGCTGGCCGGCCGCGGTGCCGGCAATGCGCCCGAACACGGCACCGTTCATCAACCCGCTGCCGCCCGGATAATTGAAATAGAACAGGCCGCCGACCAACTCGCCGGCGGCGTAAAGGCCCGGGATCACCTCTCCGTCGGTATTGATCACGCGGGCGCTGCCATCGATCTTGAGGCCACCAAATGTGAAGGTCAGGCCGCACGTCACGGCGTAGGCTTCAAAGGGTGGAGTATCCAGCACAATGGCCCAATTGGATTTGGGAATGGCAAGGCCGACGGTGCCGCGCCCGTCCTTGATGTTGGGGTTGAACGGCACGTCCTTCATCACCGCGGCATTATAGGCCTTGATGGTCGCAAGTGCCTTCTTCGGATTCACGTCCTCGAGCTTGCCCACCAGCTCCTCGAGCGTATCGGCGCGCACCTTGGTCACGCGCTTGATGCGATACTCATCGCGCAAGAGCTGGAGCACCTTGGCGTCGAAAACTTGCCAGCAGAACTGTCCGGGCTGGGACAGGATCACGCGGCCGTACTTGGCGTAGGTGTAATTGCGAAAATCGGCGCCCTCATCCACGAAGCGTTCGCCGTTGGCGTTGAGCATGATGGAAAAGGGATAGTTGTGCTTTTGGAAGTTGTCCCCCACCGTGAGATCGCCGAATTCGGGAGCATTGCGATCCCAGGCCACCGCGTGCCCGCCGGACCAGTTGCCGGTCGGCTGGGCCCCGACGTCGAGGGCCATGCGGATCCCATCGCCAGTATTGAAGCGTGTGCCGCGCACCTTGGCGAGTTCCCAGCCGGGACCCATGTAGCGGGTCCGCCATTCGGCGTTGGCCTGAAAGCCTCCCGCCGCCAGCACCACGCACTTGGCGGCAATCTCGGTGGTCTTGCCCTGATAGCGCACGCGTACGCCCTTGACACCCTCGTCATCGCTTAAGAGCGACAAGGCCCTTGCCTGGTAGGCGATGGTAATCCCGGCGGCAGCGGCGGATTTGCTGAGCCCCTCGACCAGTCCGGGGCCGCCGCCCCAGGACTCAACCGTCAAGCCGCCCCAAAACTTGAATTTGCCGTCCACCTTGAAAGCCTGGCGGCCGTAGATCGGGGCGAAGCGGATGCCTTTGCTGCGCATCCACTGCATCGTGCTCTTGCTGCGCGTGACCAGGATTTCGCAGAGTTCCGGATCGGTGCGGTATTCGGTCAGCCGGCCCATGTCATCGAAGAACTGGGCCTCCGTGTAGGTGCCAAAATCGGTGTTGGCGACTTCATCGGCGGTAAGGTCGGGCATCAGCGCCTTGAGGTCCTCCACGCCGTCGTAGACGCAGCGGAAGGCCCCGGCCGTGAAGCGGCTGTTGCCGCCCGCTTCGGCCTCCGGGGCGCGTTCGAGCACGAGCACGGACACTGCGCTTTCCGCCGCCGCCAGCGCGGCACAAAGCGCGGCATTGCCGGCGCCAACAATCACAACATCCGTCGATTTCGGGAGCATATTCGACATCTTGCGCCTTGCGTTCCCTCAGGTGTCCTGTTCTCTCGAAGCGGCCGAGCATGGTCGCCGGGCTCAGTGTGGTCCTTGCCAGACGCAAAAAGCAAGGCGCCTCAAAAATGAGAGCACAGGGCGCGCGCCGGGCTCGGCCTGCGGAACCTGGCAGCGAGCGAACGGGGCTGGCCAGCAACTGCGGGATAGCGGTGCAGCGGCGCGCCGCGACGCCAGCCGATCGCGGTTCCTTCCGCTGGGTTGGGCCGCGCGCCCGGGTGTGCCGGCGCGCCTTGCAGGCACCGAGCGCTGATTTGATGGGACGCCAAGGCTTGAGGCTCGGCCACAGAAGCTTGAGGCCGGGGCGTTGGCTTTGTAGGCTTTTGTGCGCCTTGAGGGCCCGTTGTGCCGATCACGGCGTGCCGCACGGCTTGGCGTGGGGCCGGCCACGCGGGCCAAGTGGGCGAGGGGCGCCGCCGGCGCCCGCAGATGCACATGGGTTTGTTGGCAGCACAGGTGAGGGATTGAAAGAGGCAACGCGCGCGCCAGCGGCGTCGAGGCGCTAACGGCGCTAGCGCACATTGAGCGGTGGAGGCCCATGTCTGAGCCCAGCGAGGTCCTTGCCCCGTTTCCAGGGGCGTCAACGCGCGCGCCTGCCGAGGCCCCGCGCCAGGGGTTGCATGAGATCGTCGTGGTGGGGGGCGGTGCGGGCGGGCTCGAGCTCGTCACCCGGCTCGGCGACAAGCTTGGCCGACGCGGCAAAGCCGCGGTGACGCTGATTGAAAAAAAGCGCACGCATTTGTGGAAGCCGCTGCTGCACGAAGTCGCCGCCGGCAGCATGGACATCGGCATGCACGAACTCGATTACTTGGCGCAGGCGCACTGGCATGGCTTTCGCTACCGTGTGGGCGAGATGAGCGGAATTGACCGCCAGCGCCGGCTGGTCCATGTCGCCCCGTTCCGCGACGAGGAAGGTCTCTTGGTCACGGCGCAGCAGGCGGTGGCCTATGACACCTTGATCATCGCGGTCGGCAGCCGCAGCAATGACTTCGGCACGCCAGGGGCCAAGGAGCATGCCATTTTGCTCGAGAGCCAGGCGGAAGCCGAGCGCTTTCACCGTCGCCTCGTCAACGCCTGCATTCGCGCCCACACGCAGGCCGAGCCCCTGCGCCCCGAACAACTCAACGTCGCCATTATTGGCGCTGGTGCCACCGGCACGGAGCTTGCGGCCGAGTTGCACCGCACCATGCGCCAATTGGTTGCGTTTGGGCTCGATCGCATCGATCCCGACAAGCACATTAAAATCCATTTGATCGAGGCCGCCCAACGCATTCTGCCAGCCCTGCCGGAGCGCTTGTCGACGGCCGCACAAAAGCTGCTCGAAGGCTTGCAGGTCGAGATCCAGACATCGGCGCTGGTGGCCGAAGTGCTACCCGACGGGGTACGGCTCGCCAGCGGGCGGTTCATTGCCGCGGAGCTCGTCGTGTGGGCGGCGGGTGTGAAGGCTCCCGACGTGCTCAAGGATTTGGCCGGCCTGGAGACGAACCGGCTCAACCAGCTGGTGGTGTTGCCGACGCTGCAGACCACGCGCGATCCCGACATCTTCGCCATCGGCGATTGTGCGGCCTGCCCGTGGCCCGGGCATGAACAACCCGTGCCGCCGCGAGCGCAGGCCGCCCACCAGCAGGCCAGGCATATGCTGCAGCAGATGCAGCGGCGCCTGGCCGGCAAGCCTTTGCTGGCTTGGCACTACCGTGATTTCGGGTCGCTGGTTGCGCTTGGCCATTACTCGACCGTGGGCAGTCTGATGGGACGGCTGGTCGGCGGCAACCTGTTCATTGAGGGCTATATCGCGCGCCTGATGTACTGGTCGCTCTACAAGATGCATCAGCTGGCGCTGCACGGGGTGACCAAAGTATCGCTCGATACGCTGGCGCGCATGATTACGCGCCGCACGGAGCCGCACGTAAAGCTGCACTAAGCCGTGCATTTTCGGCGCAAGCGCGTTCAGGAAATCACCTGCGCTCGCGATCTTCCATGCCGTACTGGACCCAGCGCTCGGGCGAGCGCCGACCCTCCCGGCGCGGAGGCGGCTTCAGCTTGCGTTCGGCTGCGGTGGCCGATGGCTGCGCTGCTTGCGCCGCATAGCCTTGATGTCGGGCCAGCGCCTCCTGGTCCCAGGGATTGCCGTGGCACGTACAATTTTCGACATAGGTGCTCTGGTGCAAAAAGGCCGTCGGGAGCTGGGCATAAGCGCGTCCGTCGAGATCGACCATGTCCGCCATCTCGCCGCCGGGATTGCGATAGACAAACAGCCGGCCCGCGGGACAGGCTTGCGCGCAGCGGCGCACATCCTTGGCGAACTGAGATCGGGTGGTACTGAAGCTCATCGGGATCGGAAAGCCGTCGCACAGGCGCACGCACATGGTGCGGAAAAGGCCGCCCCCGGCCGTCCGGCTGTCCCACTCCTCATCGTCAAACAGGCGCGCGGGACGCTCCCGCCTGCGTTCCCAACCGCGATCCCACTCCTCCCGCGGTGCCTCCTCCCGGCGCAGTCCGCGGAAAATCTGCTCGAACCAGTCGGCTGCGGGGAGGCGGGGTGGCGAGGGGCGGACCAACTCGGCTGGGCTGAGGGGGTGCGCGCTGAGCCCGCCGCTGAGGCGCGAAAGCGCCATGCCAAGCCCCGCCAGACATGCCGCGACAAGCGTAACAAGGAGCAGGCGCCGCATGGGGTGGTGTGGTCTCGCCAGCACAACGGTGTCTGGCGCACAACGTCGGGGCGCGGAGCCGAGTTCCAGGCCGGCGCATGCGTGGGTGGCCCGGGCCGCGTTGAGGGTGGCCGCGGCGGCGCAGCCGCGGCGCCGCGGGCTTAGCGCTCCTCCTCCTGCTCCACCAGTTCGGGCAGGGCTTGCACCGCCTCGGCCGGCAGATCGACCACGACGGCGCCGCGCAAAACGGTGAAAAGCCCGGCCGGAATTTCAAGCATGCGCGAGCCCAACCCCAAGGCCGAGGCGCTCGTCATGCGGATCCTTTTCGGCTGGTCCTCTTCGTCATAGGAGATGTCGCCGACATGCCCGATCAGGACGCCGTCGGCCGCGAACACGGGAGCGCCCAGCATTTCCGTGTGGATGGCTTGGCTGTCGTTGTCCTGGCCCGCGCCTGGCGTTTGGGCGTGCGCGATGGCGCCAAACCCCAACATAAGCCCAAGGAACACCACCTTTGCCAGCGACCCACCCATGATGACGCTCCGACTCAACAGTCGTTAACCCTTTCGCCAAACGGCGAGGGCAAAACTTGGTTCCTGGGCTTTGCAGTGGCGCGCGCCAATGGGGCGGCAGCAAGGCGTCGGGCACAAGGCGACCCTGGCTGTCGCTCACCGGCGCCGGGATCATGTTGGTCAACCGGGGTGGCCAAGAAGCCGAGCGCTGGCTTGCCATTAACCCCAAGGCGCCACGGCGGCCCAACCCGCGGGGGCACGGGCCGGCAGCTGCGGCCGCGGCGGTGCGTTGACGATGACACGCGCTGACTTTTTTCTCCGAGCAGAGAAGCTGATAGACTGCACCTATGCTAGGGCCACCGCGGGTGTGACATGGGTGACATCATGCAAGTGCCACGCGGGTCACAGTCCGGTCCGATGCCGTCAGGGAGAATTTCTCGCATGCGCAACACGATCATCGCGGCCTTGGTCCTCGGCGGTGCCCTGCTCAGCAGCGGTCAGGCGCCAGCCTATTTCGACGACAGCCATTATTCGGGGCCCCCGGTCTATCCCGTCCCCTACGCCTATGGCTATTCCTACGCACGCGCGCGCTGCGGCCACTACTGGAAGCGTCCTTGGATCGTGAACCCCTGTGGCGGACGCCACGTGCGTCACAGCTATCGCCACAAAAAGCGGGTGATCGACAAATAGGCGCGGCTGCGGCTATCGCGCCGGGTCATTGGCGTCCGAACGCCTTGCGCAGGGCGACCTTGGTGCGCTCCAGCAGATTGCGGCGGCTCTGCGGGAGGTTTTTGCCTGCCCGGTTGATATAAAACGTCAGCATCGACATGGCGGAGCGATAGGGTGCAACCTTGCGGCGCCGACTGCGTTCCGCTGACCGCTTGAGCGAACGCGCAATCGCCTCCGGTTTCGCTTTGGCAAAGACCTTGCGTTCAAGGTCAAGCGCATCGCTGTTGCGGGTGACGGCCGCGGACCATTTCCGGGGCGCCCCGCGCCTCCTGGGCTTGTGCGCAGCGCGCGACTTGCCGGGGTTTCTCTTGGCTGGCTTGGCCACGCCAGGGGTCTCAGTTTGCGTTGATTTAAAGGCGAGGCGCTACGCGCGTCGGGACACCGCCGTCGGCGCCAAGCGCGGCGGGGCCAGCGTCCCGCTCAAGCTGCGCGATCGGCCACGCCCTTGACGCCCTCGTGCTTGGCGCAATGGGCGCAGCAATAAATCTTGCCTGAGGCCTCGATGCCGTGACCGACCACCCGGCAGTCGCAATGGGCGCAATGCGGCGCCATGGCGTGGATCGCACACTCGAAGCTATCAAAGGTCATCGTCCGCGCACCCTGAGTGACGCGGAAGGCCTTGTCGTAATCGTTACCGCAGACGTCACACCGAGCCATCACACGCGCTCCTATCCTCTTCCTCTGCACGCAATTCTGGGGGAGTAACCGTTGAACATGCGTTGGGTTCCCGCGCGCGGGTTCCAGCGGTGGCTCGCTTTTTTCCAGCGCCGCCTTGGGTCGAACAAGGGTTTCGGCTGGAGGTTCGCGCTGGCGGAACCGAGAGGCGCAACGAGCGGATGCTTTGCACGAAATTGGTCGTAACGCGGAACATCGGCGCGTGCCACCAGTTATCCCGCCAGATTGTTCGAACCCGCACGATCGCCTCACGATCGTCTTGGGGTCTATGCAGCGACGGTGACCAGTCATGAACGATATCATCTACATCATCGGTCTCATCGTGGTTGTGATGTTCATCTTGAGCGTCCTCGGGCTTCGCTAACGTGGAGGCACTGTCATGACACATGTCGGTCCGGCGCCAGCCCCAAGCGCAGCCGCAGCGGCGGCTGGCAGTTTCGTCGAATGGGGGGCCGTACTTGCCGGCGCGTTCCTCGCCGCGGCGATCTCCTTCGTGCTTCTTACCTTCGGCACCGCCATTGGCTTGTCCGCCACCTCGCCCTGGCCCCAATCGGGAATGTCCGGAAAAGTGTTAGCAACGCTGGCCGTGCTGTGGATGATGATGCAGCAGATCGGTGCGTTCATGGCCGGCGGTTATGTGGCCGGACGCATGCGTGCGCGCTGGCACGAGACGACACAGCATGAGGTCGAATTCCGCGACGGGCTACACGGTGGCCTGGTGTGGGCCGTGGGCATCGTGATCGGCGCGGCCTTGGCGTTGGCGACGGCCGGAGCGGCGGCCAAGACGGGCCTCGATGTTGCGAGCAAGGCCGCCGGGGTGGCCGCGCTCTCCAGCACCGAGCCGATGGATGCAGTCGTGGACACCATGCTGCGCCCAACCACCGTTGCGCAGGCGACGGGCGCACCCACGCCGCCAGCGGGAGCCTCACCGACCCGCGCCCGCGGGGCAGCGAGCACGGATGAGACGCGCAACGAGACGGCGCGCGTATTGGCGAGCGCGGTTGCTAGCGGCTCCTTGTCGGATCAAAACCGCAATTACCTCGCGCAAATCGTGGCGCAGCGCTCCGGGCTTTCCCAACAGGAGGCGGAACGGCGCGTCAACGAGGCCTTCTCGGCCGCGCGCGAAGCCGCCGACAAAGCCCGCAAAGCCGCGATTCTTACCGGGTTTGTCACGGCTGCCAGCCTGATCATCTCGTTCGGCGCTGCCTGGTGGGCCGCCATGCGCGGCGGACAGCACCGTGACAACTCGGTACCGGCTAGGTTCGCCTTTGGTCGCAACCGTGGCCGCAACATCCTAGCGAGCTGAAGGGAATTATCAACATGCTGCGCGATATCATCCTTTGGCTCGCGGGTGTCCCGATCTTTGTCATTATTCTGTTGCACCTGTTCGGCTTCCTGCATTGAGCCAAGCTTTGGTCAGGAAAGGCGGCGCGGCTCAGGATGGGAAACGGCGATGGCGCGGGGCAGCAAGACGGTTTCGTCACCTCTCCACCTGTTACATCGTGCCGGGCAGCGCGCGGACTCGCTGTTCGCACAGCACGTCGGCAGCCACGCCTTCACGCCGCGCCAATTCACCGTGCTGCAGGCCGTGGCCAACGCGGACGGCCTAAGCCAGACGGCGATCATGCTCGCCACCGGCATCGACCGCTCCGGCACGGCCGAGCTGGTGCGTCGGCTGGTCTCTGGCGGTTTGCTACAGCGGCGACGGACCAAAGAGGACGCGCGCGTCTATGCGGTGCGCCTCACCCCGCAGGGGCGGAAAATGCTGGCGATCGGCGAACGTGCCGCGCGTGCCGCCGGTAGCCAGCTCTTGTCCTCTATCCCCAGCCGGCAACGCGCCGTCTTCATAGCCTCGCTTAGCTCGATCATCGATGAGGCTTGAGGCAGAAACGCCGACGATCATCGGCGCGCGTCACCCAATTTTCGCGAGCACGTGATCGGGGTCGCGCGCAGCAAGCTCAACACGAGCTTATTGTACGGAGCATGCCCAAGGTGTGTCGGAACCCAGCTGTGCTTTCCCGGTTAATAGTTCGCTATGCTGGACCTGCTCGACCTCTTGCTCCTGAAGCGCTGCCTACCTCCCGATGATCAAACGCTGATGTTTCGGCGCATCGATGGCGATGCAAGTGCCAAGGTGATCTATTTTCTTCCCTGGCATACGCCGTTTAGCGTTTGCCGCCAGGCGGGCTTCACGCCACTCGATTATCTCGCCTGCTACGAGATGCCCTGCGCCATTGTCAGCTCAGATCCTAGGCTCGGCGTCGAGGCGATGCGTCTGCTCGTTGCTGACGCCGAAGCCCTTCTCGCGGATCGCGGCGTATCTGCTAGCGAGACGCTGATCGTGGGGCTTAGCGTCGGCACTTATCCCGCCATCTATCTTGCCAATCGTATCGGCGCACGCGTGTGTGCGGTGGCGGCGGCCGATCGCGGTGATCTGATGCTATGGCAGAGCCCAGCCACGCGCATTATCAAGCGGCGCGCGATTCAACGCGGCGTGCGCCTGTGGCAATTCTCCAAGGCGATGCTTGGCTACCATCCCACGCAGAATCTGGCGGGCCTTGCGCGCGACAGTGTGTTTGTGATGGGCGAGCGCGACCCGTTCATACCGGTGCGTCGACGCGCGGGGCTCTTGCAGGCCATCGAAAGGTTCGCGCCCGCGGCGCACATTGCAAGCATTGCCGGTGGTCACGTGAAAACCTTGATGCTGAGCGCGCACTATCAGCAGGCCATGCTGGGCCTCGCTACGCCGCGCAAATACTGGTGGATCCGCCTAGGTGGCGCGCCGCTGCAGGGGGCCCAGGCCTAATCGTCCTTGCCCCTCAGCTCTCCGCCGTAAGCAGGTTGGCGTCGCGTGCCAAGAGCCAACGTCCGTCCGGCTGCTTGTGGAAAATGGAAAGCGTATAGCCGGCCCGGCGCACGGTGTTGCCGCCGGGTGGCGTCATCGCCACCCGCAGGTAGCCGCGCAGGTAAGCCCAGCGCCCCAAGACTTTGAGCTCGCGAATTTCGCTGCTGCCTTCGATGCGCACGCCCTCCATGTTCTCAGCGGCGGCAGCGAAGGCCTGCTTGCCAAAGGGCTCGCGGCCCGGGACCAGGAATACGGCATCATCGGTCATGAGGCCCAGCACGGTTTGGGTATCGCCGGCCTGGCTTGCTTCCATCCACTTGGCGACGAGGTCGCGAATGGCCCGTTCATCCTCACTCATGTTGGCTCCGGCGTAAGACGGGATCAGCCGTCGGTTGCAACAGGCGATGCAAAAAGCCCTGCCATTCTGGGGGCGGACGCGCGCCGGCGTTTTTGCTTTGTGCCTTGGCTTGACCCAGGACGGCCTGGCCTGGCCGATGCGATCGTGGTGCCGGTCGCAGCGAGGCGATGGCGCCGCCTGAGGAGCAACGCGCAGGCGGCAAAAACGTTCGCGCCTGAGCTCAGGCAGGCCTCGCCGCGGACCACCTGTGTGAGGTTAATCGCGGGCGGCGGTCCCGGCCAAATGGCCAAATGGCGCGAGCGGCCGCGACGGCGGGCCCAGGGCCTCTCCATACAAAGACGTGCGCGCGAGGCTCTGCCGCCCCGAGATCGGCTTCAGCGGCCGCGGAACAGGCCGGCAAGGATGCCGCCCTTCTTCGTCTCGGCCTCGGCGGCAAGCCCCGGCGGCGGGCTGCCGTAAGGTTTTTCTGCGGCGACGTCGCCGGCCGTGATCTGACCGGGATCGGCACCGACGCGGCCCGTCAGCTTGTCGGCGACGCTCTCGCGCGACAGGCTGAAATCGAAGTGGACGCTCGGCAAGCTCGCAATCGGGCAGGCTGGATCGGCCTCTTTGATCTCGGCCACCAGGTCGCCGGAGGCGCCAAACACCACGTCGTCTTCCAGGTGCGCATCGCCGGCGATGTAGAGCGCGGTGGTCAGCTCGCGATAGCCCGGCGCGCTGATCAGGAAATGGATGTGGGCTGGGCGCATGCCATGCCGCCGTTGTGCCTGGACCATGCCGCCGACGGGCCCATCGAGGGGGATGTAGTAACCCAGCGGTCGTACCGTGCGCACGAGATACCTGCCCTCGGCATCGGTCGTGAACACGCCGCGGCAGTCCATCGTGCTGGCGTCGGTCTGGATGTCGTAGCGACCATCCGCGGCCGTCTGCCACACCGTGACCTGCGCGCCCGGCAGCGGCTCGCCCTTGGCGCTGCTGATGCGGCCGAACAGCGCGAGCTCCGAGCCCTCGGCGTTTTTGGCGATTTGCGCGCCAGGCTCGAATTTCGGGGTCTGCTCGCGGAAGAAGGGCCCAAGTAGGCTGGCGCTGGTTGCCTCCTCGACCTTGGTCTTGTCGTGCATGATGTTGACGAGCGCGGACAGGCCAATGGTATCCGACAAGAGAATGAACTCCTGGCGCGCCGGGGTGCACATCTGCCCGACCTTGGTCATGAACTCGATGCCCTTGATCCACTCGGCCGGGGTCAGGTTGACCTCGCGGGCGAAGGCGTGCAGGTGTCTGACCGCGCTTTCCATGATCTCTTTCATGCGTGGATCGGGCGTCGTGGACATCTGCTCGATCACGGCATCGGTGATCGTTTCCGGCGTATAGGCTCGCATCGGTGCTCTCTCCCTTGGCGGCGGCGCACAGGGCCTGCCTCTCACGGTCAGGCTGTTCCAGGCCGCCCAAGGTGTCAAGTTTGAGGCCCCGACCCGCAAGGACGGCCCACTCACAGGCCCAGATAAAACTTTTTGATCAACTCGTTGTTGTTGAGTTCCTCGGCGGAGCGGCCCTCGACGGCAATCTTGCCGTGCACGATCACGTAGCCGCGATCGGCAATGCGAATGGCCTGGGTAAAGTTCTGCTCGGCCATCAGCACGGTGAGGTGGTGCTGTTCCTTCAGCTCTTTGATGGCGTCGATAGTGCGGGCGACCAACAATGGGGCGAGGCCGACGGAGGGTTCGTCGACCAGGAGGATGCGCGGGGCCAGCATCAGCGCGCGGCCCAGCGCCACCATCTGCTGCTCACCGCCACTGAGACTGCCGGCAAGTTGCGCCCGGCGTTCGGCCAGGCGCGGAAAGGTGGCAAAGCAGCTCTCGAGGTTGCGCTGCATTTGCGCGCGCGCCTTGCGTCGGAAAGCGCCGAGCAACAGATTTTCCTCGACCGTGAGCTTCGGGAACAGACGCCGGCCCTCGGGCACCAGGGCGATACCGAGATCGACGATCTGTTCGGTCGCCATCCGGGTCAGCTCGTGGCTTTGCCCGTCGATCTCGGCAACGATACGACCAGCGCTCGGTCGCACGATACCCATGATGCATTTGATGAGCGTGCTCTTGCCATTGCCGTTGGTGCCCAGCAACGCCACGGTTTCGCCGGGCGCCACCCGCAGCGACACATCCTCGATGACGCGGACGGCGCCATAGCCGGCATGCACGCCATTGATGGCAAGGCTATTGGCCAAGGTAGGCACTCACCACGCTTGGGTTGTTGACGACTTCGTCGGGTTTGCCGTCCGCGATCTTGCGACCCGACACCAAGACGGCGATGCGTTGCGAGAAGCTCATCACCGCGCGCATGATGTGCTCGATCAGAATGATGCTGATGCCCTGGCCGTTCAGCTTGAGCAGGAGCTGAATGATGTCCTCGATCTCCGAGTGCGAGAGCCCGGCCATCACTTCGTCGGCGATCAACAGCTTCGGCTCCGCGGCCATCGCGCGCACGAGCTCGAGTTTGCGCATCTCAACCTGGGTCAAGTCGCGCGGGCTGCGACGCGCCTTGGGTTCGAGTCCGACCATGCCCAGGAGCTCGATTGCGCGCTGGTCGAGCTCTTGCGGGGACAGGATCAAGGCGCTGCGCCGACGCACCGCATAGATCAGCGGGATGCGCAAATTATCCGCCACCGACAGGCTCATGAACGGCCGCGGCAATTGGAAGCTGCGCGCCAGGCCCAGATGCGTGCGCCGATTGGCCGGCAATCCATCGAGCGCGCGCCCCTCGAAATGCACCGTGCCGGTCTCGTTGTTGAGCGTGCCGCAAATGCAATTGACGAGGGTGCTCTTGCCCGACCCATTCGGACCGATCAAGCCCAGGCGTTCGCCCCGCGCGACATCGAGGTTGATCCCCTCCAGCGCGACGAAGCCGCCGAACCTTTTACCCACAGCCTTGATTTCGAGCAGGGGTGCGCTCATGGCTTGGCCCGCTTGTGGCGCCAATCCTCGATCAGTCCCAGAATTCCTTTGGGCGCAATCACCACGAAGCCCACCAACAAAACGCCGACGATCAGCAGATTGACGGCGGAGGAGATGGTCACGGTGGCGATCTGCTGCAGCGAGCCAAGCAGAATTGCACCCAGCAACGGTCCGGGCCAGCTGGTCGTGCCGCCGATCATGGGCATGGCGATGGAATTGACCGCATAAGGCAGGCCGAAGGTGGCGGCGGGCTCGACATAGCCGATGTAGTAGGGGAAGGGCGCGCCGGCCATTCCCATGAAGGCGCCGGAGATGGTGGTGGCGATCAGCTTCAAGCGCAAGGTGGGCACGCCGCAGGCCTCCGCGGCGAGCTCGTCGTCGCGAATTGTGGCAAAGCCATAGCCAAGGCGCGAGCGCTCGATCAGGCGGGCAACGGTCAGGGCGACCACCGCCAAGACGAGCATGAGCAAGAACAGATACTCGATGTAGCCGATGCTGAACGGGCCGAGCGTCACGCTCGCGGGCCGCACGATGTAAGCGCCGCGCGATCCACCCACGAAATCCCAGTTGATGATGAGCGTCTGCAGCACCACCGCCATGGCGAGCGTGGCGATGGCAAAGAAGACGCCGCGCAGGCGCAGCGTCAGGTAACCCATACCCAAGCCAACGACGCCGGCGATTAGGCCAGCGAACAGTTGCAAAGCCACGATCGGCAGGGGTAGCAAGGGCTTCAGGCTCGTGGCGAGAAACTCCGGCAGATAGCGCCCGGGATTGGCGCCCAACTTGACGAGCGCCACGGAGGTATAGACGCCGATGGCAAAAAATGCCGCGGAGCCGAAGTTCACATAGCCGCAGTAGCCGCCGAGAATGTTCCAGGCCGTGGCCAGGACGATGAACTGCAAAATCACATAACCGGCAAAGAACAAATAATCGCTGCGGATCAAGAGGGCGAGGGCAAAGACGATGGCGCCGACCGACAAGGCGCTCAAGAAAAAGAGCCAGGAGCGCATGTGCTACCGCCCGAGAATGCCAGCCGGCCGAACCGCCAGCGTCAGGAGCAAGAAGCCGAACGCAACCGCTGGCGCCCAGGAGGGGCCGTAGAAGGTCGCCGTGAAGCTCTCGACCACGCCGAGCAGCATGGAGGCAATCACGGTTCCGGGCAGGCTGCCCATGCCTCCAAGCACGCAAATGGCGAAGACCCGACCGATATACTCCCGCCCCACCGAGGGCTCGACGGGCTGAATGATAATGAGGAACGCGCCCGCGAGTGACGCCGTGGCGATAGAGACCGCGAACGCCATCCGCTTGATACGGATCGGGTTGGCCGCCATCAGCTGCAGGGCAAGCTGATCCTGCGCCACCGCCATAATGGCACGCCCAGTGAAGGTGTGGGTCAGCCACAGCTGCAGGACGACGACGAGCAGCAGCGACACGAGGCATGGCACCAGCATGCGCAAGGGCAAGTCGACGAAGCCCAATCGCCACGTCGGTCCGATGTAGGCGGCCTCGACGTAACGGTAGTCGACGCCGAACAGCAAGATCAGCACCACCTCGGTGATGAACAGGAGCCCAAAAAAGAAGGCAAGGCCCCGCAAGGCATCCTGTCCCCGGCGTTCGAACGACAGATAATAGACTTGATAGACCAGCTGGCCGAGAAAGTAGAAGGCCGGCAGCACGATGATAGCGGCCAGGATCGGATCCACTCCCAACGATTGGTTCAGCAGGTAAGCGATGTAGGAGCCCAAGATGATAAAGGCGGGGTGGGCAATATTGACGACGTCGAGCATGCCGAAGGAGATCGAGATGCCGATCGTCACCGCGGCATAAAAGCCGCCGAGCAGGAGACCCGCCACCGCGGCATTGATCAGAAGCTCGATCGGAAAGTTCATGCGGCCGGGCCTAGGCCTTGGAGCCCCGCGTGCGCGGGGCCTCCGCGGCCGGGCCGGCCGAAGCTGCTCGCTGTGTTAGGCATGGGCGCATTCCCTCCCGGCCGACGCGGCTTTTTGAGCCCGCTTGTTGTGGCGCTGTGGGCGCTATACTGCAGCAACGTGGGCTGATTGGCTATCCTGCTCTGTGGGCGGGCATGGCTGTTTACACGATGGTGCAACAATGAGACCCGCAGCGCGCCGCGCCGCGATCATCGGCGGCTCCATGAGCGGGCTCTTGTGCGCCCTTAATCTCAGCCAGCGCGGCTGGCAGGTCGATATTTTCGAGCGCTCGCCCGTGCCCTTGCGCGGCCGCGGCGCCGGCATCATGACCCACCCCGAAATGCGGGCGGCCTTGGCCGCGATCGGCATCGACTGCAGCAGCAACTTCGGGGTCCCCGTCGAGCGCCGGCTGGTGCTTGACGCCGCCGGTGCCCCGGTCGCGGAACGGCTCTGCCCGCAGACGGCAACCTCCTGGAACCGCCTGTTTGAACTGCTGATCGCCGAGTTCGGCCTACTCCATTACCACCTTGGCAAGGACCTAAAGGGGGTCGAACAGACGACGGATGCGGTCCAGGCTCAGTTCGTGGACGGAACGTCGCATCAAGCCGAGCTGCTGGTGGGCGCCGACGGCTTCCGCTCGGTGGTGCGCGGACAGTTTCTGCCCGAGATTGACCCCCGCTATGCGGGCTACGTGGCCTGGCGGGGCCTGGCGGGAGAGGGCGAGGTGGTAAGCGTGCTTTCGCAGGCGCTGTTCGACAGCCTCGTCTTCTGCCTGCCGCCCGGCGAACAGTTTCTGGGCTATCCGGTGGCGGGACCCGACAACGACCTCAGACCGCAACACCGCAGCTGGAACATCGTCTGGTACAGACCTGTCGAGGAGGGTAGCGAGCTCGGCAACCTTCTGACCGATGCCAGCGGTCACAGGCACGAGCTCTCCATTCCCCCGCCGTTGCTCAGGCCGGACGTGATCGCCGACCTGCGCGTGGCGGCAAAGCGCCTGTTGCCGCCACAGCTGTTCGAGGTCCTGGAGCGCATCGAACAGCCGTTTCTGCAGCCTATTTACGATCTGGAAAGCCCGGCCATGGCCTTCGGCCGCGTCGCGCTCGTCGGCGATGCGGCCTTCGTGATCCGCCCGCACGTCGGCGGTGGCATTGCCAAAGCCGCCGCGGATGCGGCGGCCCTTTGTGCGGCGCTCGAGGCCCACGCCAGCATTCCCGCCGCGCTTGCGGCTTTCGCGCGGGAGCGGATCCCGGTGGGACGCAAATTCGTTGCCCAGGCGCGCAGGCTGGGTTCCTACCTCACGTACCGGTTCGGGTCGGAGGCCGAACGCCTCAAGGCGGCCCGCCACGCCGATCCCGATCGGGTGCTGGCGGAGACGGCGCTGCTCGATTTTTTGCGCGCCGCGCGCCTCTAGCCTGGCCTTCGGCCAACCTCCTGGGGCAAGATGCCGGCGCTCTAGGGCCCCTAGCAAAGGCGCGAGCAAGAGGATGAAAAGCGATGCCTGAGCCGAAGCAGCCAGCCGGCAAGCGCGATATTGCCGTCTGCAAAGACGCCGTCGATGCGGCCTTCACGGCACTTTCCAACTGGGGACGCTGGGGCAAGGACGACCAAATCGGCACGCTCAACCACGTGACCCCGGCCGATGTGGTGGCGGCGGCCAAACTCATCCGTCGCGGCAAGGTGTTTGCGCTCGGTATCCCGCTCGGAGCGAGCGGACCGCAGCGTGGCCTGTTCGGCAAGCGCTGGAACCCGATCCACACCATGCTGGCCACGGGTACTGACGCCCTGGCCGGGCGGCAGGGCGGACTGCTCTATGCCGACGATGCCCTCAACATGCCGATCCAAGCGGCAACGCACTGGGATTCGCTAGGGCACATTTTCTATCACGATAAGATGTACAACGGCCATCATGCCTCCACGGTCGACTGCAACGGCCTCTCCAAGCTCGGCATTGAGCATGCCAGGGACAAGCTGGTTGGGCGCGGCGTGCTGCTCGATATCGCGCGCTTCAAGGGCGTCGACAGCCTCAAGGACGGGGAAGGCATCTCAAACGACGACCTCGACGCCTGCGCGGCGGCACAAGGCGTCAAGGTTGGCAGGGGCGATTTCGTGATTGTGCGCACTGGGCAGATGGAAGCCTGCAACAGGCGTGGCGAGTGGGGTGGTTACGCGGGCGGCGACGCCCCGGGTCTCAAGTTCGAGAGTTGCTACTGGCTCTACGACAATGAGGTGGCGGGCGTGTGCTCGGACACCTGGGGTGTCGAGGTGCGGCCAAATGAGACCAAGGACGTGAACCAGCCCTGGCATTGGGTGGTGATCCCCGCCATGGGCCTTTATATGGGCGAGATGTTCGACTTGAAGGAATTGGCCGAGGACTGTGCGCAGGACCGCGTCTACGATTTCTTCTTCTGCGGCGCACCCCTGATCATCCCGGGGGGCACCGGGTCACCCATCAATCCGCAGGCGATCAAATAATTTTTTTTCGGAAAGGCTGGCCTTGGGAGGCATTACCCGCATGAAGCTTTATACCTACTGGCGCTCGCTTGCGACCTTCAGGGTCCGCATTGCCCTCAACCTCAAGGGCCTCAGCTACGAACCGGTCTATGTCGACCTTGATGCCGGCGATCAGCGCACCCCCGCCTTCAAGGCCGTCAACCCGCAGATGGTGATCCCGGCCTTGGTCGAGGACGACGGCAATGTTCTCTTTCAATCCCTCGCCATCCTCGAGTACCTGAACGAGATCCATCCCAACCCGCCGCTGCTGCCGACCGATCCGCGCGCCCGGGCGCGCGTGCGGGCGCTGGCTTTGATTGCCGTTGCCGACTCCCATCCGCTGATCGTGCCGCGCGTGCGCAATCACCTGACCGCCAGCTTAAACGTCGGCGAGGAAGGCAAGCTCGCGTGGGTGCGGCACTGGTTTATTGCCGGGCTCGAGGCCTACGAGAGCCATCTCGCCCGCGACAAGGCGACCGGCACCTATGCCCATGGCGATGAGATCAGCATGGCCGATATCTGCCTGGTGAGCCACGCCATCGGCCATCAGGTGTTCAAGGGCACACTGGAGGCCTATCCGACGGTGCAGCGGATTGTCGAGACCTGTATGAGCGACGAGCGCTTCGCCAGTGCCCAGCCGCGGCGGCAACCCGGTGCACCGCCAGCGCATTAGTTCTGGGGAAGGACAGGGTTGCTATGACCTGGTCGATCATCGCGCGTGACGCTGCCACCGGGCGCACCGGCATCATCGTTGCCACCAGGTTCTTTGCCGTGGGCGCCTTGGTGCCGCACATCCGGACGGGGGTGGGTGCGATCGCCTCACAGGCCTTTATGAACCCCTACTATGGGGTCAACGGCCTAGAGTTGCTGGCGGCCGGCGCCACGGCGCAAACGGCGATTGCCAGGCTGATTGAGGGCGACGAGGGACGCGCCAATCGGCAGGTGCACGCGCTCGACAGCAGCGGTCATTTCGCCGCTTACACGGGGGAGGCCTGCATTGCCTGGTGCGGGCACTTGCTGGGGGAGGGCTATAGCATCGCCGGCAACATGCTGGCGGGCGCGGCCGTACTCGAGGAGACCAGCCGCAGCTTTACAGGGAACGGCGCCGTGCCGTTCGCCCAACGCCTGATCGTTGCCATGCAGGCGGGTGAGGCGGCCGGTGGCGACAAGCGCGGCAAGCAGTCGGCTGCGCTTCTCATCCACGACGGGGAGGACTATCCCCTTTACGACCTGCGGGTCGATGACCACGCCGAGCCCTTGGCCGAGCTGGCGAGATTGGAGGAGGTTGCGCGTCAACGCTGGCTGCATTTCCGCCGTTTCATGCCCAATCGCCAGAAGAGCTCGGGCCTCGTCGAGCGTGGGCAACTGGAGGATCTCATCGCCAATTCCATTGCCGAGGGCTACCGGTGAGCGCGGCCCCGCTGCTCGAGGTCAAGGATTTACGCGTCGCCTTTGAGGGCGATCGCGGCAGGCTCACGCACGCGGTGAGCGGCACCTCATTCGCGCTCGAACGCGGGCGCACGCTAGGGATCGTCGGCGAATCGGGCTGCGGCAAGAGCGTGACGGCGCTGGCCATCATGCGGCTCTTGACCGCTCCAGGCACGCACATTTCCGGGTCGATCCGCTTTGAAGGCCGCGAGCTGACGGGCCTGTCGGAGCGGCAGATGCGCGACCTCAGGGGCAATCGGTTGGCCATGATCTTCCAGGAGCCGATGACCTCGCTCAATCCGAGCTTCACGGTCGGCGATCAGGTCGCCGAGGCCCTCGTGCGCCATCGCGGCTTGCCCCCCGCCGCCGCGCATCGCGCCGCGATCGATATGCTCGCGCGCGTCAAGATTCCCTCGCCGGCGGCGCGCGCCAGCGAGTATCCGCACAAGCTTTCCGGCGGCATGCGCCAACGGGTGATGATCGCCATGGCGCTCGCCTGTTCGCCGGCCTTGCTGATCGCCGATGAGCCAACGACGGCGCTGGACGTCACCATCCAGGCACAAATCCTCGATCTCATCCGCAATCTGCGCGAAGAAAGCGGCGCCGCGATCATCCTGATCACGCACGACCTCGGGGTGGTGGCGGAGACCTGCGATGATGTGTTGGTCATGTACACGGGTGAGATCGTGGAAAAGGCCTCGGCGCGCCAGCTGTTCATGGCCCCCGAGCACCCCTATACGGTCGGCTTGTTGGGGTCGCTGCCGCGCCTGGGCGAGAAGCGCGAGCGCCTGTCCGCCATTGCCGGCAGCGTGCCGAGCCTGACGGCAGCTCAGCCGGTGGGCTGTCGCTTTGCCGACCGATGTCCCTTTGCCGATACCGAGTGCCGAACGCAAGCCCCGCCGCTGCGCGAGCTCGCAACCGGGCATTTATCGCGGTGCTGGAAAGCCCCGCTCGCTAGGCTCGCCGCATGACCGCGCCGCTCCTTGTGCTCGATGGGGTCAGCAAAAATTTTGTGGTGCGACGGTCGCTTTTGGGTGTGCCGACGGCCGAGGTTCGTGCCGTCGACGGCGTCTCGCTGAGTGTCGATCGCGGTGAGACCCTGGCTCTCGTCGGCGAGTCGGGCTGCGGCAAGTCTACGGTCGGGCGCCTGGCGCTGCGGCTGATTGAGCCGAGCTCGGGCAGCGTTCGCTTTGACGGGCAGGATCTCGCCGGGCTCTCGCGCGCGGCGCTGCGGCGTGCACGCGCGGGCGCGCAGCTCATTTTTCAGGACCCCTATAGCTCGCTCAATCCGCGCATGCGCGTGGGCGAGATCCTGGCCGAGCCGTTATTGCTGCACACGCCCCTGGCGCCGGCGGAGCGGCGCGCGCGCGTCGGTGAGCTCCTGCTGACGGTTGGGCTTTCGCCGCAGCACGCCCAGCGCTTTCCGCACGAGTTTTCCGGCGGGCAGCGGCAGCGTATCGCGATCGCCCGCGCGCTGGCGCTTGAACCCAGGCTGATCGTCTGCGATGAGCCCGTCTCCGCCCTCGACGTCTCGATCCGCAGCCAGATCCTCAATCTGCTCAAGGATCTGCAGCAACGCCTTGGGCTCGCCTTCATTTTCATTAGTCATGACCTTGCGGTGGTGAAGCACATCGCCACCCGGGTGGCGGTCATGTACCTTGGCCGCATCGTCGAGAGCGCCTCGTGCGAAAGGCTCTTTGCCACCCCCCGCCACCCCTATACACAGGCCCTGCTTTCGGCGATTCCGCGCCTGCACCCCGACGCCAAGCGCTCACGCCGGCTGCTGCCAGGGGATCCGCCCAGTCCGCTGACGCCTCCGCCCGGCTGCCATCTCAATCCGCGCTGCCAATTTGCCGCTCAGCGCTGCGTCCGCGAAACGCCCCCACTTGCTGCGACGCCGGATGGCCATGCAACGGCTTGCCATCTGTGGCGCGACATTGTTTCTTCTGAGCGACCCACCGCCGCGGCCGAGCCGGGGTTTTCTGTCGAGCTGCAGCGCCTGTTCGCGGCGTTCGAGCGGCCGGCGGCGAATTCGTAGGGATTATGCTTTGGCGAATAGGAGTGCCGATCATGGCAAGGCTAGGTTCAATCGGGTTGCTGGCGGGATTGCTGCTGGTGAGTACGCCGGTAGCGGCACAAACGACCTTGCGGGTGGGGCTCGCCGAGGACCCTGACGTGCTCGACCCGACCTTGGCGCGCACCTATGTCGGGCGGATCGTGTTTGCCTCCCTGTGCGACAAGTTGTTCGACATCGACGAGAAGCTCAACATCGTGCCGCAACTGGCGCTTTCGCACGCCACCTCTGAGGACGGCAAGACGGTTACCATCAAGCTGCGGCAGGGCGTGAAATTTCACGATGGCACGGCGATGGATGCCGCGGCGGTCAAAGCAAGTCTGGAACGGCATATGACTATGCAGGGCTCGTTCCGCAGGCCCGAACTCGCCGCCGTCGACAAGATCGAGGTTGCCGATGCGTCCACTGTGCTCTTGCAACTGAAGAGCCCATTCTCCCCGCTGATCGCCCAGTTGGCCGATCGCGCCGGCATGATCTTGAGTGCGAAGGCGATCGGCGAGGAAGGTGACAAATTTGGCTTGAAGCCCATCTGCGCCGGTCCCTTCAAGTTCGTCGAGCGCGTGCAGCAGGACCGCATCGTTTTGGAAAAATTTCCCGACTACTGGAATGCGCAGAATGTGCATATCGATCGCATCGTCTTCCGCCCAATCGTCGAATCGACCGTGCGACTTGCCAACCTCAAGTCTGGGAGCCTTGACCTGATCGAGCGGGCGCTGGCGACCGACCTCAAGGAGATCAAGGCCGATCCGAAGCTCAAGCTCGCCACCCAGATCGAGATCGGCTACCAGGGGCTCACGCTCAATCTTGCCAATGGTGAGGCCGGAAAGAACGGCCCGTTCGGCAAGGATCCGCGGGTGCGGCAGGCGCTCGAGGCCGCGATTGATCGCAAGGCGCTCTCCGAGGTCGTTTTCAACGGCGAGTATTTGCCGGGCAACCAGTGGGTGAGCCCGAAGCATGCCTATTTCCAAGAGAAGCATCCGGTGCCGGGACGCGACGTCGCCAAGGCCAAGAAGCTGCTCGCCGAGGCTGGCGTGGCAACACCGGTGAGCGTCGATTTCATGGTGCCCAACAATCCCGAGAGCCGGCAGGCGGCGGAGGTCATCCAGGCCATGGCGCAGGAGGCCGGTTTCGACCTGAAGATCCGCGTCACCGAGTTTGCCACGTCGCTCAACGAGGCCGAGCAGGGCCGGTTCCAGGCCTTCTTTATCGGCTGGTCTGGCCGCGTCGACCCTGATGGCAACAGCTACATCTTTTTCAAATGCAAGGCCCCTCAGAACAACGGGCATTTCTGCAGCAAGGATGTCGACCAGTGGCTTGAGGATGCGCGCCAGGTGAACAAGCTTGAGGAGCGCAAGGCGATCTACGCGAAGATCGCCGACAAGTATCTCAAAGAGGGATCGATCATCTATCTGTACCACCGGTTGGTGATTATCGCCCACAGCAACAAGCTCGAAGGCTACCACCAGTTGCCTGACGGTCTCGTCCGGGTTGTGGGCGTCAAGTTGAAGCCTTGAGTTTGGCCGCGCGCCGGTCCCTGCCGTGAGGGATTGGCGCCGAGTGGGCGAGCGCCGATGCTGTTATTTCTTGGCAAGCGCCTGCTGCAGTTGGTGCCGACACTGTTTTTCGTGTCGCTGATCATCTTTTCATTGCAACAACTGCTGCCGGGCGATCCGGCCCTGGCCATGGCGGGGGAGGAGCGCGACCCGGCGGTTCTGGAGCAGATTCGCAGGCAGTATCGGCTGGACCAGCCGCTCTACGTGCAATACGTCCATTGGGTCGGCGGGGTACTTTCCGGCAATCTCGGCGAATCGATGCGCTTGAAAGAGCCGGTGTTGACGCTGATCGCGCAAAAATTTCCGGTCACCCTGCAGTTGGCGTTGATGGCGATCGTCATTTCCCTGCTGATCGGCGTCAGCGCCGGGGTGATCTCGGCGGTGAAAAAGAATACGCCCATCGATTATGCGGTCAACCTCGTGGCCCTGTGGGGGATTTCGACGCCCAACTTTTGGCTCGGCATTATGCTGATCTTCCTATTTGCGGTCTACCTCGGTTGGCTGCCCGCGTCCGGCTATGTGGGTCCGCACGAAGACTTCTGGCTTTCGCTCAAGACCACGATTCTGCCCGCCTTCGTGCTTGGCAACTCGTTCGCCGCGGTGCTGATGCGTCATACGCGCAGCGCCATGCTGCAGGCCATGAGCAGCGACTACGTCCGCACGGCTCGCGCCAAGGGGCTCGCCGAGCGCAAGGTTGTTCTCAAGCATGCCATGCGCAATGCCCTGACGCCCGTGGTGACATTGGGTGCGCTCGAACTTGGCACGCTGCTGTCGGGAGCGGTGCTGACCGAGCAAGTGTTCTCAATTCCGGGGTTCGGCAAGCTGATCGTCGATAGCGTGTTCAACCGCGACTACGCGGTGGTCCAGGGCGTCACGCTCGTGACCGCCACCACCTACATTTTACTCAACCTGCTGGCCGACGTTGCCTACGTGCTGATCAACCCGCGGCTGAGGAGCTAGCTATGGCGGTCTCTGAAGCCGTTGCGCTCGATCTTGCGGAGGAAAGCCCAGGGGCGCGGGCCTGGCGGCGCCTCATCAAGCGCAAGGGTGCCGTACTCGGGCTCGGCATCATCGTGGTGTTCGTCACGCTGGCGATTTTTGCGCCGCTGCTCGCCCCCTATGATCCAGTCCAGCAGAGCTGGAGCACGATCCGCAAACCGCCATCGCTGCAGCATTGGTTCGGGACCGACGAGTCCGGCCGTGATCTCTTCTCGCGCGTGATCTTCGGCGCGCGCGCCTCGTTGCTAGCCGGCGTCGTGTCGATCTCGATTGCGCTCGGGCTCGGGGTGCCCGTCGGATTATTGGCGGGCTACGCCGGCAAGTGGACCGACGCGCTGATTAGCCGCATCACCGATGCCATGCTCGCCTGTCCTTTTCTCATTCTGGCGATCGCACTTGCCGCGTTTCTGGGCCCGTCGCTTGAAAACGCCATGATCGCCATCGGCGTGACGGCCACGCCCATCTTTGTCAGATTGACGCGCGGCCAGGTGTTGGCGGTCAAGGTCGAAGACTATGTCGAGGCGGCACGCGCCGTCGGCAATCCACCGACGCGCATTGCCATCAAGCACATTTTGCCCAACATTTTGCCCGCGCTCATTGTGCAGGCCACGATCTCGGTGGCGACGGCCATTATTGCGGAGGCTAGTCTTTCCTTCCTTGGGCTTGGCCAACAGCCGCCGGCGCCGTCCTGGGGTTCGATGCTGAACACTGCCCAGCGCTTTCTCACCAACGCGCCCTGGATGGCGATTTGGCCCGGTCTTGCCATTTTTCTGATCGTACTGTCCTTCAATATGGTAGGCGACGGTTTGCGCGATGCTTTGGATCCCAAGGAGCGGTAATTCGTTCTGCGCCAAGGCGTACGTGCTGGGGTGAGGGGGACGAAAAAAGTATGCGACTGATCCTGACGCTTATCTATGCCGCGCTGCTGATCGCCACCGCCGCGCTGCCGGCAGGCGCCTCGCTGCACGCCGCCATGTACTGCTGGGTGCCGGATTTCGAAATCGCCGTTGCCTGCGACGACGACGACGAAGGCAGCGACGGCGATGATTCTGTGCGCCGGCCCGGGCCGGTTGACCGCGTGCTACCGCCATCCATCGAACGATGATCTCAGGCCTCTTCTCACAGTGGCCCTGATGCCAGTTTGGCGTCGATGGCCAGGGCCGCCTCGAGCAGGACCTGCGCGCCGGCAGCGCAGTCTTCGCGTGTAGCACTTTCAGCCTCGTTGTGACTGAGGCCGTCCTTGCAAGGAACAAAGATCATCGCACTCGGCGTAATGCGCGACAGGTGTACGGCGTCGTGCCCGGCGCCCGAGATGATGTCGCGCTCGGCATAACCCAGCGCGCGCGCTGCCCCGCGTACGGCGGCGATACACTCGGGGTGGAATTTTATCGCCGCCAGGTCATGCAGTTTGCTCAGCGAAATGGCGACCTTCTCCTCGCTGGCCGTGCGCTCGACCGCGGCCTTGAGCTCGGCTTCCATGGCCTCGAGGATGGCGTCATCGTGATGGCGCAGATCGACGGTCATTCTCACCTGGCCCGGCACGACGTTGGGCGAATTGGGTTTGACCTCCACCTGGCCAACGGTGCCCACGGCCGTCGGTGCGTGCGCCAAGGCGAGGGCGCGCACGGCGCCGATCAAGCGCGCTGAGGCCAAGAGGGCATCGGCGCGGCGCGGCATGGGCGTGGTGCCGGCATGGCTTTCGCGTCCGCTCAGATTGAGCTCATACCAACGCACGCCCTGTACGCCGGTGACGACGCCGATGGTCATCTGCTCCGCTTCCAGGATGGGCCCCTGCTCGATGTGCAACTCCAGATAGGCGGAGAGCTGCATGGCCCCGGCCTTGGTCTGCCCCCGCCAACCAATGGCGTCGAGCGCCGCGCCGAACTTGACACCCTCAAGGTCGGCAACGGCGTCGGCGGCAGCGCGGCTATAGACCCCGGCGAAGACCCCCGAGCCGAGCATGGCCGGGGCGAAGCGGGCCCCCTCCTCATTGGTCCAGTTGGCGACCACAATGGGAGCGTTGGTTTCGTAGCCGGCGCTGACCAGGGTGCGCAGGGCCTCCAGCGCACCGAGCACGCCGAGGTTGCCATCGAATTTGCCGCCGGTGGGCTGGGTGTCGAGATGGCTGCCGAGCGCGATCGGAGCCAGGCCGGGTTGGCGGCCCCGGCGCAGGGCAAACATGTTCCCCACCTCATCGACCGTGACGCTGCAACCCAAGGCCTCGGCCGCGCCTTTGAACCAAGCCCGCACGGCGGCGTCCTCGGCGGTGAGGGTTTGTCGGTTGATACCACCTTTGGCCGTGGCACCGATTGCCCCGGTTTCCATCAGCGTTGCCCAGAGGCGTTCGGGGTCGATGCGCAGGTTACTCGGCATTGGCGATTGATCCGGTGAGCGGGAGGAGGCCAGCATTGTCGCCGCGCCTTAGCCTTGCGTCCAGATGGATCGGCAGCCCGCGCCTCGTCCGGTGCGCGCTCACGGGCGGGGTTCGCTTGCGGGCTAGGAGCGCCGCGGCTATAAGGCGCTACACACAGGCGGGCAAATCCCGGGTGTTATGGACAGGTCGGGCGGAGCGTAGCGCAGCCTGGTAGCGCACTTGCTTCGGGAGCAAGGGGTCGCGAGTTCGAATCTCGCCGCTCCGACCAACACTTAACTCAAACCGAAACCCCTTACGCGCGGGGAACGCAACCGGTCGGCCGCGCACGCAGCTGCGCGGATACGACGCCGACTCAGCATTCGGGATTACCGTTTTCGCCGTCTCGCCCATCAGCCGACAGCCCGTTTCTTATTGGTGGAAATGGCTGGCCTGAAACCGGCCACCTGGTCCTGGAAGTTCGGGCTGTGATGGCCGTAGACCTCCTCCAATGTCGTGGGCGACATGCCGAGGTAGCCAGCGGCCTCGAAGATGGGCATGTCCTGCTGCATCATCCAGGTCGCGCAGCTGTGCCGCAAGATGTGGGCGCCGTCCTTGCCCTCGTGGCCAGCGGTCCTGGCAATGGTGGCCCAACTCCGGCGGAGCTTCTTAACGGGCTTGCCCTGGTAGTGGATGACATGGAGGATGCCCTTGGCCCGGTCGGCCTTTTTCCAAAGCCGGAGCAGGACGCGGAGCTTGCGGTGGATCTTGCACTTGGGCGCGCGCTTGTTGGTCTCGGCAGATTGTGGCGGCTTGCGATGCAGGATGCCGGCATCGAGGTCGAAGTGGCCGCCATCCATTGATAGCTGCCACTTGAGCTTTAGGATCGTGCCTGGCCGAGTGCCGGTATACAACCCGATCAGGAGCATGCGGACGATGTGCCTTAACTCAGGCCTGCGTCTGGCAGCGCGCACGCGCTCAACGATCTGTTGCCGGGTGAGGAAGTAATCTTCGCGTTGCCCCGGCTTCGGCGGCAGCTCGACGACGGGCATGGCGCCAAGCGGCCCGTAAGTTGCGGGCGCCGCGGAGGTAGAGGCGGGCGCCGGCCCAACCTGCTGCACGCCGTGCGCTTCAAGTCAGAGAAGGCTGCGCAGCGGCGTTCGGAGCAATCAATCCACTGCCGCCGCATGATCGAGGGTGGCGCGCGCATTGAGGTGCGCCGTGTCGCGTCGGCACAGTAACCCCATGCTAGTGTAACAGCCCGGGCCCACGCACTGGCTCCCGTGCCAACTGCATGATCTCCACGCTCGTCTCGTAGACGTCCATGTGGGAGCCGTCGCGGAAGGTTAGGCGCGTCACCATCTCCCCGGCCGGGCCGGGCACGGCCTCCATGGCCGGAACCTGGTCCAGATTGATCAGCACCGCTTTGTTCGTGGCGACGTCGGTTACTTCGACAAATTTCATGATCTAAAAAAGCATCCGGGATCAACAATACGCCCAACACCCGATCGGGCGGATTGTTTCCCGGAAAAAGAAAGCCCCGTTGCCGGGGCCGTAGGTTCTATTCGTTGGCCGCCCTTTTACGTCCGTTACGTAACGGAGCAAACACCTATGCCCACCACCGTATCCCCCAACAGCTTCGTTGCCATCCTGACTGCCCTGCGGATCGCGGATCGGCTCCACGCCTCGGCCAGCAACGTCACATTGACGCCGGCCCAGCGCGCGGAGCTCGAGAAGACTGCAAGGCAGTTCGAGGCCGAAGCCACGTGAGCGGGGAGGTTTCCCCAAATCCGACATCATCAGGGAGTTGGTGGGGAGGCGCGCGCAAAAGGCGCGATTGGGAGGAAGTGATGTCTGAGAAGAGCAAGCCGCTGACACCTGCGGAGGCAAAGCGCGAGCTGGATCGGCTATTCAAGTTCCTGCTCACGCATCAAATGCCTATGGCACCCGATCCAGAGCCGCCGGTGGTAGAGCTGAGGCGCTTGCGGCCGAAGAACCATCGGCGGTAACCCAAATTAGCTACGCAACCTCTCGTAATTGCTGATTGCTGTGCGCGCGGGGAAGCTCATGATCTGGGAGTGCCGCGATGGCCCTCACTGCGGCGCGAGAGCGGCCGTCCCTCCGCAACCCCAACTTGGCCGCTCTATCTTTTTGCAAGGTCCCTGCGAGTGCCGTTGACTTGGTCGTGAGTGCGCGCCATGTATGTAGTGCATGACCCCCAAAAATCTGAACTCTAAACCGCCCCCGACTCCGGACGAGGAGTGGGAGGCAGGCGCCCTCGATCGCGAGATCGACCAGCTCTTCCACTGGGACTTTTACACCGCCGCAGAGGAGCGATCGCTGGACCGAATGCACGAAGCCCACCGCCGCGAAGAGGCCAGAACGCGGGCCATCATGACCATAAAGGACCGGTTGCAGGCCAATGGCATCTGGGTCAAGCGCACGTCGAAGGAACTCTTCCTGCACGCTAGGGACTGGCGGGAATGGGCCAAAACCGCAACCGATCCGGATAAGGTCGCGAAGTTTAAGTCGCTCGGCAACCTGGCCGAGATGCTCGCGAGGCGCGAGCACGAGCGCGAGGTCGAGGCTAAGAAGGCGAAGCGCCGGAACCGGCCGCGGCGCAAACGCGGCTAACCCGGGAAACTCTTTTGCCGCTCCGACAACAGATCGTCAGACCAAGGGCGGATGGCTGCCAGCGCCAATCCTCTAACCTTCGGATGTCGGACCTGCGACCAAATCCCTCGCTGGGCGCACACTCCCAGCTAATCCTCGGCTGTCGCTCCGGCTAGTAATGCGGGACGCTCGTGGCTCACGGGCGTTCCATCTTTCTTCTCAGGACCGGGGCGTGGCCGGAGCAGCGACGTTATCTACGCAGAAACTTAGTACACTAACGCACGGTCCCGGGAACACGCGGGCGTTACTCGGCATATCCTTGTGCTGCCCGGATGTCCGGCAGCGACTAGACGGGCGTCCTAGGCGAGCTCCATTCGCCTAGGGCGCTTTATTGCGCGAGCAGCGATCGGGCCGCGTCGAAAGCGAAGCCACGGCCTCAGCGCAGGGGCGCTCTCCCCAGTTCAGGGGATCGAGCGCCTGGCCAATCCTCAGTATGAATGGCAGTGGCCGGCTGGAGGCACGTACACGCGACACCCACGCCTCCACGCCGTCCGCTGGCCATGTCCTGGGGCTGTGGCTGGCCCTGGGCGTGGCTTACTTGGTAAGTCTCACCTGATGTTCTGGATTTTCGAGTTAAACAAGTTTGAATTGGTCATGTTCATCATGAGCGTCGGCCTGCTCTTGATTAGCCTACTGTTGCTGCTGGAGATCGCGGGCGTCGAGCTTTTCGACTTGCTGTAGGTCTCGGCAGCCCTGGGCGTGGCCTTCCTGAAAACTCTTTTGCCGGTCCGTTACCAGATCGTGACCCTAAAGTCCGATGGCGGACGGGCCGAACCCTGTACCTTCTACGCGTCGGAGCGGGCCAAATCCCTCGGCCGGGCCACACACTCTCGGCCTATTCCTCGGCCATCGTTCCGAACCTACATGTTCTGCGTAAGTAGGTGCGGGGACGTCTGGCCACAGGCGTCCCCTTTGCCGTTTGTGCGCGAAGTCTCCCCCAAAGCGGGGACGTTCAGGAACGTCCAAATGTGCTTCCTGCCGCATCGGCGGACCGGAGCGCTGAGAAT